>Ga0351843_1021_pt1 | contig 60890 bp, 49 predicted proteins | sample TotcelHFGM3001L4_FD_206878 | JGI IMG/M metagenome (GOLD analysis project Ga0351843, IMG submission 206878) | Enriched cells from coal bed in the Powder River Basin, Montana, United States - Total cells FGM rep1 HSBNCT.FGM.300.1.L4 ...
GCGGACCTGCGGAAAATGCGGCGGCATCGGATCGGTTATCGAGAATCCGTGCAAGAAGTGCCGCGGCGAGGGAAGGATCCATCAGAAGAAAAAGATATCGGTAAAGGTGCCGGCGGGCGTCGAGACCGGTTCGCGCCTGCGCGTGAACGGCGCCGGAGAAGACGGCGCGCGCGGCGGGCATGCCGGCGACCTATATGTGGTCATCCATGTGAAGGCGCACGAGCTCTTTGAGCGCCACGGCGACGATATCTTGTGCGAGATGCCGATAAGCGTTTCCGTTGCCGCGCTGGGCGGAGAGGTAGAAGTGCCGACGCTTGAAGGGAAGGCGGCGCTCAAGATCCCCGAAGGGACCCAGGGCGGGAAGATATTCAAGCTCAAGAACAAAGGGATCGCGAACCTGCGCGGGTACGGCCGCGGTGACCAGCTTGTCCGGGTGATTGTCGAGACGCCGATGCATCTGAGCGGCGAGCAGAAAGAGCTTTTGCGGAAATTTGCAGAGATCAGCGGCGAGAGGCACCACCCGATCGCCCAATCGTTCCTCGAAAAAGCGAAGAAATGGTTTAAATAAAAATGGGGACAGTCCCCATTTTCCATAATGGCGCAGGCGGTATACATGACAAAAGCTCGTCTTCACATTTCAGCAGAAGTGATTCAGCACAATCCCCAGCTGATCCCCCTCGACAAGTGGCAGTCGAACTATGTGGTCAATGTCCTCCGGATGAGACGGGGGGACGCCGTTACAATTTTTGACGGGGAGGGCAAAGAATACAGCGCTGTTATCGATGAAACCGGCGACAAGGTCGCCGCGTTGAAGATCATCGCCGCCGGGCAATCCGAGCAGGAGGCCGGGGTCAGAATTGCGTGCGCCGTTGCTGTTTCGAAAGGGAAGAAGATGCCGTTGGTCGTTCAGAAACTGACCGAACTGGGCGTTTCCGACATTATTCCGATCCTGACCAAACGGACGGTCGTCGCGCTCAGGGACAAGTCGGCAAAGAAAGGCAAGTGGAACGCCACGGCGATTGAGGCGGCAAAACAGTGCGGGAGAAAGGTTCTGCCGGCAATTTCCGAGCCGATGGCATTTGATGATTTGATCCGGACTGCCGATGGATATGACCTCAAGCTGATTGCGTACGAAGAATCCACGGAGCCCATCCGGCCGATCTTGAGGCACTTTGCTCTTTCGACGATGCCGGCATCGGTTATTATCGTGATTGGCCCCGAAGGCGGGTTTGATCCCAAAGAGGTGAAGGCGGCTGAAAAGGCGGGGTTTCATGTTTGTTCGTTCGGAAAGACTGTTTTGAAGTGCGATACGGCCGCGATCGTCGCCGCAGCGGTCTTGGCGTACGAGTTTTGCGGGTAATAAAAGGATGTCATTGCGGGGAGCCCGCCCGCGATGACGCATACTATGATGAAACAATTTTATATTACCACCCTCGGCTGTAAAGTGAACCAGTACGACGGCCAGCTTATCCGCGAGCAGCTCATCAAGGCCGGCTATCGGGAAAGCGTGCAGGTCCCCAACAAGCCCGGCGGTGTCATCGTCATCAACACCTGCACCGTGACCGGCCGCGCTGACCAAAAATGCCGCAATATGATAAAGCGCCTGGTCAGGAACAAGGGCTCAGCGAAGGTCCTGGTCACCGGCTGTTTCGTTGAAGGCGATATCGAACAGCTGAAAAAGATCGAGGGGGTCGATTTCCTGGTCAGGATGAAGGACCGGGCTTCTATCCCCAAACTGTTGGATTGCCGCAAAGAAGTCAGCGAGCTTGAGGCGGTCAGTTCGTTCGAAGGGCGCACACGCGCCTTTCTTAAAGTGCAGGACGGTTGTAACGAATTCTGCGCCTACTGCAAAGTCCCCTATGTCCGCGGGCGGAGCAAGAGCAAGCTCCTGCACCACATCGTTGACGAGGCAAAGATGATCATCGCGAACGGCTATAAAGAGCTGGTTGTGACTGGCATCCATCTCGGCAGTTACGGACACGACCTGCGCGACGTCGTTACGCTCGACCAGGTGGTCGAAGCGGTCGCGGCGATCCACGGGAAATTCAGGATCAGGATCAGCTCGATGGAACCGATGAACGTCGATCCGGCGCTGATCAAGCGGCTGTCGCAGATCGACAAGCTCTGCCCCCATTTTCATCTCCCGCTCCAGAGCGGGGATGACGCGGTCCTGAAGTTGATGGGGCGGCGTTACGCCTATGCCGAGTATCGAAAGATCGCCGGCGCCGTGAAGGAATATTTTACCGATGCCGCGATCAGCACTGATATCATCGTCGGATTCCCGGGCGAAACGGAAGAATGTTTTAAGAATTCGCTCAAGGCGGTTGCCCAGGTCGGTTTTTGCAAGGTCCACGTATTTCCGTTCAGCGCGCGCGCGGGGACAAAGGCCGCGGGGCTGACCGATGTCGTCCCGGTGAAAGAAATAACCCGCCGCGCGGAAGAACTCGATTCGATTGCCGAAGAAGCCGCGTATGAATGCAAGCGCTCCTTGGTCGGGAAGATAAAAGAAGTCCTGGTTGAGGACAAGAGGAACGGGACGTGCCTGGCCGGTTTCACGGATAATTATCAGCGGGTCAAGTTCCAGGGCGGCGATGAGTTGAAAAACCAGTTCGTTAAAGTGAAGCTTACGGAAGCGAAAGAAGATTTTATTCTCGGCACGCTTACACATTAAACCTGAAATAAATAATATCTCCATCCTGCACGGCGTATTCTTTGCCCTCGATCTTCAACAGCCCCTTTGCCCGCGCCGCGTGTTCTCCGCCGCATTCGATGAAATCCTTGTAGCGGGTCACTTCCGCGCGGATGAACCCCCGTTCAAAATCGGTATGGATCTTGCCGGCCGCCTGCGGGGCCTTTGTCCCTTTCTGGATCGTCCATGAACGGAGCTCTTTTTCGTTATGGGTGAAGAAGCTGATCAGGTCGAGGAGCTTGAAGCTCTCGTGGATGACGCGCGAAAGCCCCGATTCCTCGACGCCGATATCGCGCAAAAATTCTTTCTGCTCTTCAGGTGAAAGTTCGAGGAGTTCCGCCTCGGTTTTGCCGCAGATCTTTACCAGATAACTTCCTTCCCGCCTCACATATCCCTGCAAGGTCTCGAGCCGCTCATCGTCCTTTGCCAACTGATCTTCGCTGACATTGGCGGCAAAGAGGACCGGTTTTGATGTCAGGAGATTAAATCCTTTGAAAATGACCTGCTCTTCCTTGCTCATCTCGACCGAGCGGGCCGGCTTGAAGCTCCCGAGCGCGGTCATCAGCCTGTTGCAGAGTGCGTGCTCGTGCGCCGCCTCTTTACTTCCGCCCTTCGCCTCTTTCTGGCTCTTGTGGAACCGTTTCTCGACCGTCTCGAGGTCGGCCAGGACCAGTTCCAGGTTGACGATCTCGATGTCGCGGACAGGGTCGACCGTTCCGCAGACATGGGCGATATTTTCGTCTTCGAAACAGCGGACGATGTGCAGCAGCGCGTCGACCTCCCGGATGTGCGAGAGGAACTGGTTGCCGAGCCCTTCGCCTTTGCTCGCCCCCTTGACCAGTCCGGCGATGTCGAAGAACTCGAGCGTCGCGGGGATGATCTTCTGGGTTTTAATGAGATCGAATATCTTTCGGAGGCGTTCGTCGGGGACGTTGACCATCCCAACGTTCGGATGGATCGTGCAGAACGGGTAGTTCGACACCTCCGCGCGCGCGTTCGCGATCGCGTTGAAGATCGTTGATTTGCCAACGTTGGGAAGTCCGACTATGCCGCAGGTGAGTGCCATATGGTTACTTTAACACAGACATATGTGGAAAAATATATCTTATTCGTCAGTTGAGCCCAGCATTTCCTGGAAGAATGCTTCGAACGCGGCCTTGCCCTTTAAAACCGTGATTTTCCGGCGCAGCTTTGACGCGTCGTGAAACCCCCGCATCGAGAAGATGAGCGCGCCGCGCGACCGCAGCGATCCGATATGTTCGCCGTAGAAATCGAAGAGCTCCCGGCAGAGGTCGCGCAGGAGGAGCGTTTTTTCAGTGAGCGTCGGCGGCGGGGGGGGCGGCTTTCGGCCGAGCGCCGCGTCTATCCGGTCGAAGATGTGCGGGTCCTGCACCGCGTAGCGCCCGATCATGATGCCGTCGCAGCCGGTTTTTTCGAACATCTCGAGCGCCGAGGGGACGTCGCGTACGTCGCCATTTCCGAAAACCGGGATTTTTACCGAGTCTTTCACTGCCTTGATCCCGCCGAGATTTACCCTGCCCGAATATCCCGCTGACCGCGTCCTGCCGTGGACGAAGAGTGCGTCAACCCCTTCGTTTTCGGCTATCTTTGCGACTTCCTGCGCGTTGATCGAATTTTCGTCCCACCCGATCCGCATCTTCATCGTGAAGGGGATCTTTATAACCTTGCGCATCCCCTGCAGGATCTTGTGCAGTTTGAATGTCTCGCGAACCAGCGACGAGCCGGCGCCGATCTTCGTCATCTTCGGCGCGGGACATCCCGCGTTCAGGTCGATAAGGTCGAATTCCATCTCTTCCTGTACCCGTTCGGCCGCCTTGACCAGTGAGGGGATGTCGCTTCCGACGATCTGGATCCCGACCGGTTGGGGAGCGTGCGCGCGGTCGTTGTAAAGCATCTTGAGCGTCTTTGCGTGGCCCAGGGAGAGCGGCTTGGCGCTGACCATCTCGGTGATGACGAGGGCGCACCGGAAACGGGCAAGAATTTTGCGGAACGGCCAGTCGGTATACCCGGCCATCGGCGCCATCACGAGGTTGTTCTTTAATTTGAGCTTTCCGATAGATATCTGTGGCATGGAGAATTCCTTATTGCGGCGTGAATGATATTTGCAAAATAAGGGTGCGTCAAGATGTAAATGGTACCAATGGTTTTTTAGGGGCTCGATTCATCGAGCCTGCGACAGCATAAAGACGGGCTTGATAAATCAATCCCCCTACAGTAATTATAACCAAAAGTAAACAGTTTACAATGGTATACCGTGAAAAATATCACGTTAAAAGCAAATAAATGTTGACATCAAGGGCGTTGTTGTTATATATTTATAGTGAAATATTTCACGATAGTTAATGGTGATGACTATGATAAAGATACCGAAACCATCGATCGAGCGTTGCTGCAGGATGTACAGCTATCTGGAACGGCTTCAGGAGAAGGGGGTGGAAAAGGTCCAGTCGAGGGAATTGGGGCAGCTGCTCGGGGTTCCCGATTGCACCGTCAGGAAAGATATCAGCTTCATCAATAAAGAGAAGAACATCGCAAGATCCTACAATGTGCAGAATTTGAAAGTATTGATCGGGGGGTATTTTCATTTTGACAAAGCGAGAAACGCCTGTGTCGTCGGACTCGGCAGGATCGGAACGGCGCTCCTGGCTTATACGAACTTTGAGAAATACGGTTTTTCGATCGTGGCAGGATTTGAGGATAACATAAACCGGCTTGAGTTGATCAAGACCGACGTGAACCTCTATCCCGCGTATCAGATCCAAGATATTGTCAAGCGCGAGGCGATCGAGATCGCGCTGGTTGCGGTGCCCGCCGATGCGGCGCCAGGGGTGATCGGGGTGCTGGTCAAGGCGGGTGTGAAAGAGATCGTGAATTTCGCTCCGGTGGTGGTCGCGGTCCCGAACGACGTGATCGTCAAAAATGTCGATTTCACGCAGATGATGCGGGAAGTGGTGGCGTTCAAGGAAATGTGTGTATCAGAAGATAATGAAGGGTGAAAAACAACAAAGTTGAAACGGTGAAGTAATGCCTGGATGCAAGGCGCCCGCAAGCGAACGCGGAGGCGTACGATGTAGTACGCCGCACAAGGGAGCGCAGACGGGCAATGCAGCTGATGGGCATTAATCCGCCGTTTCAAGAGAGGAGGGTGTCATGGCCAGAGTGTATAATTTCAGCGCAGGGCCGGCGATGTTGCCGGAAGAGGTGTTGAAGACCGCGCAGGCGGAGATGCTTGATTATAAAGGGTGCGGGATGTCCGTGATGGAGATGAGCCACCGGGGCAAGCAGTTTGAGGGGATTCTTGCCGAAGCGAAGGCGGTCCTGAAAAGGATCATGGGTATCCCTGACAATTATTCAGTCATATTCCTGCAGGGAGGCGCGTCTCTGCAGTTTGCGATGGTTCCCCTGAACCTGCTCGTCAATTCAAAGAAGGCCGATTACGTCCACACAGGGACGTGGCCGTCAAAGGCGATCAAGGAAGCAAAGAAGTTCGGCACCGTGAACGTTGTCGGTTCATCCGAGGACAGGAATTTTTCCTATATCCCGAAGCTCGATCCGGCGAAATTTTCGAAGGATGCCGACTATTTTCACATCACGACCAACAACACGATCGAGGGAACGCGCTACACGAAGATCCCGGATACGGGAACGGTCCCGCTGGTCGCCGACGTGTCGTCTAATTTCCTCTCCGAGGTCGTCGATGTGAGCAAGTTCGCCCTGATCTATGCCGGTGCGCAGAAGAACGCCGGCCCCGCGGGCGTCACCGTCGTCATCATCCGCAGCGACCTGGTCGGCAAGGCGCCGTCTTCCGTGCCGACGATGCTCGATTACAAGATCGCCGTTGAGAACGATTCGATGTATAACACACCGCCGTGCTATTCGATCTATATCTGCAAGCTCGTCTTCGAATGGATCGAAAAGCTGGGCGGCGTTGCGGCGGTCCAGAAGATCAATGAGGACAAGGCAAAGCTCCTCTATGACGCGCTGGACAGCTCGAAGATGTTCCGTGCGCCGGTCGCGAAAGAAGACCGGTCGCTGATGAACGTCCCGTTCGTGTCGCCGAGCGAAGAGATCGACAAGAAATTCCTTGCCGAGGCTTCGAAAGAAGGGCTGGTACAACTCGCCGGCCACCGCTCCGTGGGCGGAATGCGCGCCAGCATCTACAACGCGATGCCGGTCGAAGGTGTCAAAAAGCTCGTCGCGTTCATCCAGAAATTCGAAAATGCAAACAGCAAATAGGTGGTGAGCCGAAAGGAGGAACAAATGTTTAAAGTGCAACTGTTAAACAAGATCGCGAAGATCGGCCTCGAAAAACTGCCTCTCGACAAATACGAGATCGGCACCGAGATGCCGCATCCGGACGCCATCCTGGTGCGCAGCCAGGACATGCTGACGATGAAGATGCCCGAGACGCTGCTGGCGATCGCGCGCGCGGGGGCCGGCGTCAATAATATCCCGGTCGACAAGTGCGCACAGCAGGGGATCGTGGTGTTTAATACGCCGGGGGCGAACGCGAACGCGGTGAAAGAGATCGTGATTGCGGCGCTGCTGCTTGCCTCGCGCAAGATAGTTGACGGCATAAACCACGCGAAGACGCTTGTGGGAAAAGGCGCGGAAGTGCCGGCGATCATCGAGAAAGACAAGAGCAAGTTCGGCGGCAACGAGGTCAAGGGGAAGAAGCTCGGCGTGATCGGTCTCGGGGCCATCGGTGCGATGGTGGCGAATGACGCGCTGGCGCTGGGGATGGAAGTCCAGGGGTTCGACCCGTTCATTTCGGTGGATGCCGCCTGGAGCCTGTCGCGCGACGTCAAGAAAGCGCGCGGCCTGGATGACCTGATCGCTTCCAGCGATTTCATTACGCTCCATCTCCCGCAGACCGATAAGACCAAGGGGATGCTGAACGCGGAGCGCTTTGCCCTGATGAAGAAGGGGGTCAAGGTCCTCAATTTCGCGCGCGGCGGGCTGGTGAACAACGCCGACCTGAAGAAGGCGATCGCCGACGGCATCGTGTCGGTCTATGTGACCGATTTTGCTGATGAGGAACTGCTCAAGATGGACAAGACGATCTGCATACCGCATCTCGGCGCCTCGACGGAAGAATCCGAGGACAATTGCGCGGTGATGGCGGTGCGCCAGGTCATGGATTTCCTCGAGAACGGCAACATCGTCAACTCGGTGAATTTTCCCGCCTGTCAGATGGGGCGTGTCCGCGGCTCGCGGATCTGCATCGCCAATAAGAACGTTTCCGGCGTCGTCGGCCACATCTCTACGATCCTTGCCGACGCCAAGCTGAACATCTCCGAGATGCTCAACAAGAGCCACGGCGACTATGCCTACAATATTGTCGATATTGACGGCGCCGTCCCGCAGGAAGCCATCCAGAAGCTCTCGCAGGTGAAGGACGTCATTAAGGTCCGTTTGATCCCTAAAGAGAACGGGAAGTAACCGGCGGTTAGCATCGACCTGCCGGAGCGTTACATAACAAAGGGCCCCGATTTCTCGGGGCCCTTTGTTTTTCATCTGTACATTCCCTGTACCGGTCATTCCCGCAATCTTTTAGCGGGAATCTACAGCACATCCTTTTTCATGCATGTGCTTCAAAAAACTCATTGCTCTGGATCCCCGCTTACGGCATACGGGACCAATGTCCTCCCGCCTCTTGACAAACCTCAAAAAATGGTATAAAATACTGGATCAGAAGAGGTTGTTATGAGTATTTTTGCAAAAAGCATACAGTTATTGCTATGCTTCGTATTTTCTTTGTGGAGCATTACCGGTCCACGCATGCAGATACCCTGCGGCGAGGCCGCCGATGCTCTTGCCCCGCAGTTCAAGAAGAAAACCGTAGATGAGATGGAGCAGGCCGCGCATGTGCTTCAGACAAAAAAGACCCCTCCGGCTGCACCCGCGCCGGTGCTTGACGACGCCGCTGTTTTCGCGGAGGCACAGCGGCTTGCGCGTGAGAAACAATGGAGGGCGCTTTTTACCGACGGTGCCATACCCAGGCTTGAACTCGGGAAAGCGCTTGCGTATCTGGACTGGGTAACGGCACGGACCGCCGCCGTGCGCTTCCGCCTGCCGGCACTCCGGGATGAACTCCCGGAGAGTCCCGACATCCGCGCTTTCTGCATGAAGATGAAAGAACCGTTCCGTTCTTTTTTCCTGCAGGAATGCGCATCATTCGACGCGTATAAAAAAGACGGCAAATTTCCGGGCGGCGCGCCGGCTTTTCTCCAGGCGTCAAAGCTGTATACATTCGTCAGCGCGCTCGAACAGGCCGACTTTGCCCAACGGGTCGATGAGCTTCTTGCGCAGTACCGGACATTCATTGAACAGCAAACGCCTGCGGCGCTCGATGAATATCTGCGCACGACCCCGCATCCCGCCAGGTTCGCTCAAAAGATCATCCGCAAGTATCCCGGAGAACATGTCAATATCCTCCGCGAGGTGACGCGCAGGATACTGACGGAGAAAGAGCACATGCCTGCGGATGTCCTCCCCTATTACCTGAAGGCGCTTGATGTCGCCTCAAAAGGCGGGTACTGGTTTGTCAGGGATATATTTCAGCTGGAGCAAAAACTGGAAGCGATGAGGAAGACCGCCGGCGGGACGATACCCGCCATGATGATGGGGCAGTATCTGCCCGGGACGGAGCGGGGCGATCTCCTGCGCGCCGCCGGAGAACTCAACGCCATCCTGTTGTCCGGAAGAACCGTGACGGAGGCCGACATTCTGGCGATGCACCGGACGGCGGCGGAGCATATCGCGGGGACCGAATCTGCGGACAAGGGGGCATACCGTATATTAGAGATCACGATGGAGGGGATGGGGCCCTACGGATCGTCGCCGGAGCGCATACCGGCCCATATGGAGGAAGTGCTCAAGCTGATGAACGGACAGCCGTGTATGCACAACGGGTATGCGCCGGGGAAACTGCATCCCGTGGAACTGGCGGCACAGGTCATGCACGAGTTTATCGCGGTGCACCCGTTCATGAACGGGAACAAACGTCTCGGCATCCTTCTGGCGAATTATGTCCTTGCCAAACACGGTTATCCGCCGTTTGTGTTGACGCCGGAAAGCGTCGAGGAGTACGGCACGGTCTTCAGGTTTGCGGTCGATTACCGTGAGCTTGCCGTGTTCATGGCCGAAATGATGGAAAAAGAACAACCGGTTTTCACCCCGCCGGTCAGGGAAACGCGCAAGACCGACGAGGAGATGAGGGGGGCCGAGGCGGTCGGCTCGTCGCTGTAGACGGTCACTGCCGCGGCGCGATGTTCGTGCGAAAGAACAGAGGCGTTATGAAAAAGTTCATGACATGCAGTGCGGCGGTTTGCTGTTTCCTGTGCGCGGTGGTATTGGACGCGGATCCGGCGCACGCGCTTGCTCCGCCGTCGTCCCTTTCTACCGCCGTCCACGATGCCGACCGGCGCAACACGCTGGTCATGCGGGCGATCGAGGACCGGTGCCGCGGCTCCGGCGGCGGCCCGCTTGATGCCGCACGCATCGAACAGATCAAAGAGGAAGTTGCGGCTGAATTTCCCGATGTCCGCTGGTTCAGGAATGACGGCAAATTCGAATACGCGATCGACCACCGTTACTTTCTGGCGGCATACGCCGCCGGCAGGCTGGCGCTCATTTCCCAGCCGACCGATTACATCATCGAACGGTGGGACAACCGAGGGGCGGTTCACACCCTGCGTGTCATGATGTGCCATCCCGAGAATGCCGGTATGATCAGGGGAGGACTCAGGGAGTGGCACGAGCGGAACATGTATTTATTTCAAAGCGGGAAAAAGCTGCTTGACGATATTGGACGTGGGCCCCGCCACACCCGGTTTAGCCCGCTCAATACAGACCTCTTTTTCGCAGTCCTGTCCGAAGACGGCGCTGTCCAGGGGCTTTCCCGCTTGTCGGCCGGTGATGACGGTGATGTCTATATCGCCGCGCGCGCTGTTCTTCCCGCGGGGCCCGGCGGGGATGCCGGGGAATACCCCAGTGTCGATATCGACCTGGAGTACCTCGCTTTCCGCTTTGCGCAAAGAGACCGGGGACGTATCGACAATACCCGGTTCAGGCAGATCGGCGGGTACCTGCGCACGTATCCGTTTTTCAGCTGGGGATACGCGCGCGAGGGGAACGCGCTGTGCGTGTTAGATCCCGCCCGGATACCGGCCGGCGGCTTCAATGTGGACCGTTATTTCAGGGACCTCTATGAGTCCGGGGTATCCATCCGCCTGCATAACACTATCATCCCAGCGGAAGTTCTGCCCGCGGAGATACTCCCCGCGCCAGCCCCTGGTGGGAGGGCTTCAGGGGCTCCCTCAGGAGGATACCGTACGACGCCGGAACAATTTACCCGGCTGGCCGGACAGATCAAAACAGTGTTTACCGGCGCGCGGCTCCGGGGTTCCGACGGGGTCGAGTATGAGGTCATGCTGAAGAACGAGCGTGAAGCCCCCCGGCACCGGTCGTTTGTGTTTGAACTGTATCTCTACGATCCTCGACGGCTCGAAACGGGCCTCTACTTCATGGCGCCTTTCGGTTTTGTCCGGGGCAATCTCGCGGACGACACCCTGACCATCGAAAACGTCAACCTCGCAAAAGGTCAGCTGGCGGGGAAAGGCCTCTACCGTAATCTGTTTAAGATGATCGGCAAGCTCATTCCCGCCGGTTATCGGTTTCAGGCATACAACGTCATCGAGAAACACACCGTTGAGGTGATCGGAAGAGCCTTCCTGTTTGACGGCATCGGTAAAGTTGCGCGCGATGAAACGGGCCGCCCGCTGATGCGTTACGCGGGCACGCGCGAGCTCATCGATCATACCTTTGTGGGCAGATTGCACCTTTTGATGGAGGTGGAGCCGTTTGAGGTGTCCTATAAGGACCTGCGCGGGGAAGACGCCCTCGCACAAGCGGCCGAGGACATCAGGGCGGGGGCCTATCCGGGCGGTATTATGGTTTTCTCCGGCAGGAAGCTCCGCGGCACGGACAACGGAGTTCCCTTCGAGCGCCTTTGTGTGAAACCTTCCGAAACGCTCGCGCAGTTGTACAGTTTTCTGATCCGGGGCGGCCGGACCGTCCAGGTTGCGCGGGGCAGGACGTGGAAAAAGATGCCGGTAGAGCAGACGATGAGACGGCTCGCGCGGGGCATGGTGCTCCCGTTCGAAATAGAGACGCCTTCGCTGACGCCAAGGAAACTTCTGCCGGCGCCCGCAGCGCCCGCGTTCGAGGATTTACGGGGCGCCGCCGATTACTTTCCGCTTACGCAGAAGGGCATGAGAATCGCGCGGTCCGTGCTTGCCGCCCTGCGGAAGGGGAACTGGGACCGGGCGGTCTCGCTGTTCTTGGAATATCATGCGGGCGATACAAGCATGATGAAACTGGTACAGCGGGCCGGACTGGAGCCGGTGCTTGCGTCCGGGAGCCGCGAAGAGCAGATAGCGCTCATTTCTGCGTGCATGATTGCATGTCCGCTTCAGCAAACGGCACCCTTTTTCTCCCGGTACGGGGAGCCGCTCGTTATCAAACTGCGGGACGGTACGCTGCTCAGGGGCTATTTCATTCAAAGTTCCGACCGGAGAAGGGCCCGGCATCCGACGATCATCCTCCTATCGCCCTGGTCTATGAATATCCGCGCCCTTCGTCCGCAGGTCGATTTTTTCAGGAAGGCGGGGTTCAATGTCGTGCCGATCGACCACCGTCACCACGGAGGTTCGCAAGGGGCATTTTTCGGGTTTGCGCAGACCGGGGGAGGGGACCTGAACGAAACCGCCCTTTTCCTGCTTGCACACGCGAAGAGGTACGCAGTCGACCCGCAGTACCTGCTCGCATACGGCGTCTCGATCGGAGGGGCGATAGCGCTGGACGCCGCTGTCCGGGAAGGATCGCCGCTGACGCACGTGATCGCTCAGGGGGTCCCCGATATTACCGATGCCTTCCTTGTGCGGAACTTCTCGAAACTGTTTGTTCAGCTTCCGAAAGATATATACGCCGTACGGACGATCGGGTATATTAAAAAACTGCTCAAGGCCGGTTTGTCGTATTATGGTCAGGCGCGGATGACCGAGGAAGACGTACTGCCGCAGGTCCTGCAGTGGCTGCGGAATATACGGGTCCCCTGTCTGTATATCCGCGAGCTCGATGATACCTTTATGCCGGCCGATGAGTACCGTGATAAGATAGAACCGCTCGTGCTGTCGCGCGGCCAATTGCGCGCGGCCCGGATCGGGGGAGAGCATGCGCGCGGCCATCTGGAGGACGTAGAGAGCTGGGAAAAGACGCTCGACGATTTCCTGACCGCGCAGCAGATCCCCTTTATATCGCGGCAGATAAAAATCCAGCAGCTGCTCCTGTTTGAATCAGTGCCGGCGCCGTCGCCGCTGACGGACCGCGTACTTGATGACGGCAGATCCTGCGAAGAGGCAAGTTAGCGTGAAAAAAATAATTCTCGCGTCCAAATCACCCCGCCGGATCAGATTACTCAAACAGCTCGGCTTGAAATTCGTCATCGATCCGAGCGAGTATCATGAAGACATGACCCTGCGGATGCCGCCGCGCCGGCTCGCGGAATTCCTTGCCCTTGAAAAGGGGAAGGCGGTGGTAAAAAAGCACCGGGGCGGGATTGTCATCGCGGCAGATACCTTTGTCTGTCTTGACGGGAGGATCCTGGGAAAACCGGCAGATGAAAAAGAAGCGTCCGCGCATCTGAAAAAGATCGGCGGCAGGTTCCACACCGTCTATTCCGGTATCGCGGTGATCGATGTGAAGACCGGGAGGCATTTGACCGCGTCCGAAGAAACAAAGGTCAAGATCAAGAAGTTGTCTCCGCGCGAGATCCGCGCCTATGTCGCGACCGGCGAGCCGCTCGACAAGGCGGGCGCCTACGCGATACAGGGGCTCGGCGGCGCGCTTGTCGAAGAGATCGACGGCGATTATTTCAACGTCATCGGCCTGCCGATTTCAAAGCTGTCAATCGTGCTCAAGAAGTTCGGCGTTCAGATATTCTGATACGGTAAAATTAGTATAATTATGCTATAACTGGAGCCCGTTCATATGAAACTCTACCTGGTAAGACACGGCGATACGATCGGCACCGTCCGGAAGAGATATCACGGCCATACAGACGTGTGCCTGGACAAAACGGGGGTTGTCCAGGTGCGCCGTCTTGCGCGGCATCTCCGGAAAATTCCTTTTACCGCAGTGTACGCGAGCGACCTTCTCCGGTGCCGGCAGACGGCACAGCTGATCATCGGCAGGCGCCGGATCCCGGTCGAGTTCAGGAAGGGGCTCCGCGAGATCAATTTTGGGAGATGGGAGGGGAAGTCATTTTCCGAAATGCAGGAAGACGACTGCCGCCTTTTCGAAAAATGGTATCACGACCTCGCCAACTTCACGATGCCCGGCGGCGAGTCAACCAGGGGGATGGCCGGGCGGATCTCGAAGGAAGTGCAGAAGATCATCAGGAAGCACAAAGACGGTAATGTCCTTGTCGTGGCGCACGGAGGGCCGATCAGGGTCGTCCTGTGCGATGTGCTCGGTCTTTCGGCGCAGAGTTTCTGGCGCATGAGCGTCGACGCGGCGTCGCTCTCGATCGTTGACTGCGAGAACGGGTTCCGGTCGGTCAAGCTGATAAACATGGTGGTGTGATTTTTTCATCCCCGCTCGCCTCAAGCGGGGGGGGGCAGAGCAAAGTCGTATGAGAAGTAATTGCTCCATATAACAAATGAGCTATAGATTCCCGCTCGATGATTGCGGGAATGACATTGGGGAACAATGGCAAAGACCATTTTCATACTGGGCGGCGCGCGCAGCGGCAAGAGCGCCTTCGCACAGTCGCGGGGAATGAAGCACCGGAAGGTCGCGTATCTCGCGACGGGGGTCCCCTGTGACCGCGAGATGAAGGAGCGGATCAGGCGCCACCGCGCCGACCGGCCGAAGAGCTGGATCACGATCGAAGAGCCGTTTGACCTGGACCGCTGTGTCGGCGAAGGACTTGCCCGATGTGACGCGGCGATCCTCGACTGTGTCGGCGGCTGGGTGACGAATCTCATCCTGAAGGGGAAGTGCAAGGAAGATGCCGTGCTCCGCAAAGTGAAACTCTTTCTGGACGAGACGCGGAAATTGAAGAAATTTGAGATGATCATCGTTTCGAACGAGACCGGCCTGGGGCTGGTCCCGCCGACGAAACTGGGCAGAGAGTTCCGCGACATTATCGGAAGGGTCAACCAGTTGGTCGCGAAGGAGGCGGACGAAGTCTATTTCATGATCGCCGGCATAGAGATGAGAATACAGTAACGAAACATACCGGAGGACCTATGCACGTATTAGAAAAAACGATCCGTTCGATCAAGCCGCTCGATAAAAGCTATCTCGAGCTCGCGCAAAAACGGCTCGATTCGCTGACGAAACCGCCGGGGAGCCTGGGACAGCTGGAAGAGATCGCGAAGAGGATCGTGGCGATCAAAGAAGATCTGCGGCCGGCGGTGGCGGAGAAAGTGATCATCACGATGGCGGGCGATCACGGCATCACCGAAGAAGGGGTGAGCGCCTACCCGCAGGAAGTGACGCGGCAGATGGTCTATACTTTCGTGCGCGGAGGCGCGGCGATAAATGTCCTTGCCCGCCACAGCGGCGCGCGGGTAGAGGTCGTAGACATGGGGGTGGCCGGGGAGTTTGAAAGAGCGCTGCCGATCTCCCGCCGGAAGGTTGCGTCCGGGACAAAGAATTTCGCGAAAGGCCCGGCGATGACGCGGGCCGAGGCGATCCACGCGATCGAAAACGGCATCGCAGCCGTTACGGAGATCAAAGAGGCGGGGTTGGATGTCGTCGGCACCGGCGACATGGGGATCGGCAATACGACTCCTTCGAGCGCGATGGCTGCGGTGTTTCTCGGCCTTACCGTCCGGGAAGTGACCGGAAAAGGCGCGGGGCTTGACGACGAAGCGCTCCTGCACAAGATACGGATCATCGAAAAGGGGATTGCCGTGAACAAGCCCGACCCAGACGACCCGATCGACGTCCTTTCAAAAGTCGGCGGATTCGAGATCGGCGGGATCGCGGGGGTAGTGCTGGGCGCAGCGTCATTGCGGATACCGATCCTCGTCGACGGCCTGATCTCGACGGCCGGCGCGTTCCTCGCGTATCGGCTCTGTCCGGCGGTGAAGGAATACCTGTTTTCGGCCCATTCTTCAGTCGAGGCTGGGCAGGGAAAGATGCTCGCTAAGATGGGTCTCAGTCCGCTCCTCCATCTTAATATGCGGCTCGGGGAGGGGACCGGCGCCGCGCTCGCGATGGGGCTGATCGACGCGTCGATCAAGATTTTAAACGAGATGGCGACATTCGAGAGCGCCGGGGTGAGCGAGAAGGCGGAGAATACGGGGGCCAGGGCGTAGTGCTATGTTCAAAGACATCCTCATCGCATTCCAATTCCTGACACGCATCCCCCTGCCGCAGATATCATACGACCAGGGCCGGTTTGGCCGATCGATGCGCTATTATCCGCTGGTCGGCCTTTTTCTCGGAGAGATACTTGTTCTGTCCCACACCCTTCTTGCAAAATATCTTCCGGTCCGCGTGGAGAGCTTGATCCTCATCGGCATCCTCATTGCGATTACCGGCGCCTTTCATCTTGACGGGTTCACCGATACGGTCGATGCATTTTTGAGCTCTAAGAAGCGGGAAGACATGCTGACGATCATGAAAGACAGCCGGATCGGCGCCATCGGCGCCGTTGCCCTGATCCTGCTGCTCCTCGGCAAATATGAATTGTTGAGCGCCGTCGCGCCCGCGAAGAAATGTACCGCCCTGCTCCTCATGCCGGTCGTCAGCAGGTGGAGCATGGTTGTGTCGACGTATGCCCTCCCGTACGCGCGAAAAGAGGGGGGACTCGGGAAAATGTTCTGCGCATCGCTTGCCCGGCTCGATCTCCTGATCGCGACATCTTTTACTTTTCTTCTTGCGGCGGTGTTGCTTAAACAGCAGGCGGTGTATTTTTCGCTGTTTTGCGCCCTTTTGATCGGCATCCTGCTGCTCTATTCGAGATGGAAGATCGGCGGGATCACCGGCGATGTGTGCGGGTTTATCGGGGAGATCGTGGAGGTCTTTGTTCTTTTCCTGTTCGTCACAGTTGTCTAACGTTATTCTTTTCAATGTGTCATCCCCGCGGAAGCAGGGATCGCGACCTCCGCCAAGAACGTGGAATTGCAATCACGATCCCCGTTTTCGCGGGAATGACAAGATGATGGCAGTATTTCAAGATAGTCACAAATTGTTTTTTTCTGTATGATTATCTCAATGGACCCCCTATTTCAATTCCTCAGAAGCGCTGTTATCGAGACGGCAGGGATTTTTTACGACATGTCGCCCTTCCTGATGGTCGGACTCGTCTTTGCCGGCATCATCCACGTCTATATCCCCACGGAAAAGATCGCTGCATCGGTTGGCAGGAGAAGCGCGTGGTCAGTGATCAAGGCGGCCCTTTGGGGGGTGCCGCTGCCGCTCTGTTCCTGCGGCGTTATTCCCGCCGCGCTCTCCTTGAGAAAACACGGCGCGTCAAAAGGGGCGACCGTTTCGTTCCTGATATCAACCCCGGAAACAGGGATCGATTCGATCGCCGTTACCTACGCGCTCCTTGATCCTGTTTTTACGATCTTCAGGCCGATCGCCGCTTTTTTCACCGCGGTCCTCTGCGGTCTTACGGAAAATTATGTCGGCCGCCGCGATGCGGCAAAACAGGTCGTTGCCGACCATGCCTGCCGCATTTGCGGGGGACCGCGCGATGACGAGCACAGCCACGCCCCCGTGCGAAAGATATGGCGCATATTTGAATACGGGTTCATCGATTTTCTCGGAGACATATCGAAGTGGCTCCTCATCGGGATCGTTGCGGCGGGGATCATCTCGGCGGTGATCCCGGAAGGATTCTTTACCAGGTTCATCGGCAGCGGGCTCCTTGAGATGCTGGTGATGCTGGTCGTGGGGATCCCGCTCTACATCTGCGCGTCCGCGACGACACCGATCGCCGCGGCGCTCATCATCAAAGGGGTGAGTCCCGGGGCGGCGCTCGTGTTTCTTCTCGCAGGCCCGGCAACGAACATCGCGACGATCACGATGGTCTGGCATTATCTCGGGAAAAAGAGCGCCGTTGTCTATCTTGTCTCGATCGCGGTCGCGAGCCTCTTGATGGGGTTTGCCTTAAACTACATCTACAGCCTGGGGAGCTTCCGTCCTGTTACGGAGATCGGACAATGCGCACATGCCATCCCGGATGCGGTGCGTCTCATATGCGCGGTCGCGCTGTTCCTGCTGATCATTGCGGGGATTATCAGGACAAATCTTCGGCGTAAAGAGGATGAACATCACCATGCGTAAACGCGCCGGGATCATGATAACGGCATTTCTTGCCTGTGTACTGTGCGCCCCCGCTTTTTCCGCTGAACAGGGATGCCAGCCGCGGATAAAGATCGCCAGCAAGAAAGCGCCGATCTATTTCAAGAATAAAGTTATCGGATGTGTGTATAACGGCGCCGAGATCTTTATCGTGCAGGAGACGGACGAACTGTACCGTGTACGCGTGTGGGGAGGCAAAAGCGAATTTTACGGCTGGATGAAAAAGGGAGATGTTGACGGCGCGGTCGATGTGCCGGCGATAACGGCGGACGGGATGTCTCCGATCGTCCTGACGAAGGAAAAGACAAAGAGATTGCTCGAGGAGATCCTCAAGGTCCCGTATTACGAGAAATCCGCGGGATCGAAAAGCTCAAGCCCCCGCTCTTCCGGGTTTAAAGCGGCGCGGCGCGTTACGAAGACCGAAAAGATTTTCAAGAAATTTCCTGTCACCGGCGGCAGGAAGGCGGACGGCTACGCTGATCTTTCCATTTATCAGGACTGGCTTAATGTCGAGGGGATCAACTTTGTCGTGGACGGCAAGATAAAGGAACTTGAGGACTTGCAGTCAAAAGCCGACCCGGCCTATTTTTGGGTGATAAAGGAATATATCGCCGCGCTCAACGAGTTGCGCGAGAAAAAAACCGCAAATTTCAACAACCTCCAGCAGAGCGCCGAAAAGCGGCGCCTGCATTTAATGTGATATGAATAAAGGACTTGTCATCGTTCATACCGGCTGCGGCAAGGGGAAGACTACTGCCGCGCTCGGCCTTTCCCTGCGCGCGGTCGGACAGGGGATGAAGGTCCTCATTGTGCAATTCATAAAGTCTTCCCGCGGCACGGGAGAGGTAAAAGCGGCCAGGCGCCTCTTCCCGGGGTTGCAGATCGTTCCGATGGGACATGGATTTGTCGATCTGAAGGATGAAAAATGTTTTCAAGCCGCGCACAAAAAGGCGCTCAAGGCATTGCGCTTCGCGCAGAACTGTATAACTGCCGGAAAATTCGATGTAGTTGTCTTAGATGAAGCGAATTACGCCGTTTCATACGGCCTCGTGAAGGAGAAAGACCTGATCGATCTGATAGAATCAAAGCCCCGCAAACTTCATCTCGTTATCACGGGACGTGATGCGAAGAAAAAAGTCATCGCCCTGGCCGATACGGTCACCGAGATGAAGGAGATCAAGCACGCCTACCGGAAAGGTGTCCGATCCCAAAAGGGTATCGAGTTCTGACCGCGCGTCTCATTACCTCGTTGACAGACATGAATATTCTGATACTATAACGCCTTGCCATTTTATGATTTATCAATATTACTGAAAGCAAGTGCGTGTGCTAGTCTATGTGTTACGTAATAAAGTCTTATTTGAGAGGTCATGGTTCAACGGGGTGTAGCGCAGTTTGGCTAGCGCGCCTGCCTTGGGAGCAGGAGGTCAGTGGTTCAAATCCACTCACCCCGATATAATAGCTATAAGCTGTAAGCTTTAAGCGATACGTATTTATTTTTTCCTGCTTATAGCTTATGCCTTACAGCTTACAGCTGATAAAGCGCCTGTAGCTCAGTTGGATAGAGCAACGGATTTCTAATCCGTGGGCCGGAGGTTCAAATCCTCCCAGGCGCAAATTTTAAGATTACACAGTTCATTCTCATTAATTAATGTTTGATAATGAAAATGAGGATTTGAACCTCCGGCCCGCACAAAGGGCCGCTGTTGAACATCAGCAAGAAGCTGGTGGACGGGAAGATGCGAGGTTCTTCCCGCCCGATCGGCCGGTCGATGGCGCGGGGATAGATCTCATAGTGCGAAATCTTTATATGCCTCCGGCGCGTGGTCCCGCGGACGGCTTAAGAGCGGGTGGCCTACTGGAAGTAAAAATAGACGTATTTTTCTCTTTCTTTGTAAAATGATTTATGGTAATATGATATAACAATTTTAAAGTGGAGGTGTGTATGGCAACAATAACCAAGAAGCAATTGGCCGATCAGATTGCTGCCGAAATGGATTTCACGCAGATCGAGACAAAGAAGATCATTGAGGCCTTTCTCGAAAAGCTCAAGACGAACCTTGCAGCAGGCAACAGGGTCGAGCTGAGAGATTTCGGTGTCTTCAGCGTCAAGATCAGGAAATCGCGCCTGGGCCGTAATCCCAACAAGCCGCAGGAAGTCGTCACGATACCCGAAAGGAAGGTCGTGCATTTCAAGGTCGGGAGAGAGTGGAAGCATCGAATCGTTGGTGCGTAATCACACTGGCGCGGATCCGGCATTGACAAACCATATCATCGTTGACGGCCACAATTATATTTTTCAAACGGGCGGCAGTCACGCTGCGCGCGACAGAGAAGACCTGCTGATGAAGCTGGCGGACTATCGCGGCCTAAAGAATGTCGAGATCACGGTCGTCTTCGACAATAAAAGCCAGCGCACGCTGGGGATCGAGAAGATCTGCATCAGGGGGATACATGTCATGTACGGCGCTCCCCATATCGAAGCGGATGTTCTGATAAATGAGCTGGTCGAGCAGGAACGGAACAAGAAGAGAGTCATTGTTGTCACGACGGACAAGGCGCACATAGGCCGTTATTGCAGAGGGATGGGGGCGCGCGTCATATCGCCGCAGGAGTTAAAAGAGCTTATTGAAAAGAAAAGGTTGTCGGGGCTCCCCCACGTGTCTGCGGAACAGAATGAGAAACCGGCCAGCGCGACGCGGGCCGAAATTGATTATTACCTGGAAAAATTTAAAAAGTAACAGGCGGTAATTCGGAAACCGGCGATCGGTTGCCGAAAGAAAGGAGTCGCGTATGAAGGCTATCGTTGACAAGGACCTTTGCATCGGATGTAGTCTTTGTGTCGAGATTTGCCCTGCCGTATTTGTGATGAACGACGACAGTAAAGCCGAGCCGAAAATAAGCGAGATACCCAAGGCGCAGGAAGAGAAAACAAAAGAGGCGGCAGCAAGCTGTCCCGTTAATGCGATCGTTGTTAAAGGATAACATGTTATTGCGGAGATAATTCTATGGAAAAGTGGCAATGCACCGTCTGCGGTTATATATACGATCCTTCTGAGGGAGATCCGGCGGCCAATGTGCCTCCAAACACTCCGTTTGAAAAAGTGCCGTCCGACTGGCTCTGCCCGATCTGCGGCGCGCCGAAGACCGATTTCGAAAAGATCTAACCTTCCTGCCATACTGTGGTGGCTATAGCTCAGCTGGTAAGAGCATCTGACTGTGGCTCAGAGGGTCGGGGGTTCAAATCCCCTTAGCCACCCCACTTTTCATTTTGAGCATAATACACTTTGTAAGTATCGTATCTTGAGGATGATGGCAGAGGTTCTAACCGTTCGTGGAGAGCTTTTACCCCTGGGGCGATTTGTAGAATTGGACGTAATGGTAAGTGAATGTCAATGCTTAGCTTACCGTTCTTCAATATGAGGTTCGAACCTAAAATGCCCAGAACCTCTCTTTTAGCTTCAAGCGTGCCTTTTTCGAACCTTGTCTTTGCTTTTTCTGCAAATTCAAAGATTTTCTCGGCGGCTTCCACCCACTGATCGACCCGGTGGTCCGTGTCTTTCAGCAACTCCTGATATTTCAATTTCTCGTCGATCAATTTCGCTTTCTTTGCCTTGTATTCGTCTTCGGTGATCTCGTTGTTAATCCTCATGTCGGTAATCGCTTCAAGTCTTCTTACGCACGCCTCGTAGGCCTTTTTCTGGGCATTGTAGATAGCAGTCCGGTCTTCCTTCTCCTTGTTATGCTCCTGCCTTAAGTATTCCATGGCCCAGCGATGAAACTCTGTCGGAATCTCGATCTGTTGAAGCTGTTCAGTAATCTGCTCCTCGAGAGAGGCGAGCGATGTGGCTTTTTGGCTGCAATCGGGGTCGACGCGCTTCGTGCAGCGATAGTAAGTGTAGTGGTGGGTGTTTCCGTTCTTCTGGCGCTTTGTTTTTTCTTCCGCGGTGATCATTGCACCACATTCGCCACATCGGATAATCCCTGTGTATGCGAAGTGGTGCGTTTTAGCCCTCGGCTTGCTCCGGTTGCTCAGAATCAACTGGGCCTTATCGAATTCCGACTTCGATACCATCGGCTCATGCTTACCCTCGAATAACTCGCCTTTGAAGGATATATAGCCGTAATAGAAAGGGTTAATGAATATCTCCCGAAACTTGCTTTTGGAGAGCAGGTCGCCGTTTTTCTTCATCAATAATAATTCGTGAGAGCCTATGTGATGTAATTTATCGACAGAATATCCATTTGTTAATAGCAGATCCCATAATTTCCTAACCAGATGAAATCGTAGAGGGTCTTTGATGATATACCGGGGATCTTTCTCGAGGTCTCTGTTGTTGAGATAGCCGATAGGCGCCTTGGTCGGCAGCCATCCGGATTTGACTTTGGTTAATAATCCGCGCTTTGTATTCAGGCTCAAATCCCTGATGAATTGGTTTGCCATGCCCAATTCGACGCTCATCATAAGGACATTGTCAGAGGGCAGGTAGCTTCTTTCGTAGGTCTGGATATGTTTTATGATGTTATTCTGCAACATCCAGTTGATTTGTCCGCCATCAACCGGATTGCGGGCCAACCGGTCAATTTTCCAGCAAATAATACCGTCTGCTTCGCCGGCATGGATTCTTTCAAGCATGTGATTGAATATCGTACGGCCGGGGGCCTTCGCGGATCGGGATTCTCTCAGTATATCTATTATGGCGATGTGCTCGCGTTGGGCGAGTCTGGTAAGTTCGTCTATCTGGGATTCGATGGAAGCGACTTGACGGTCTTCAGCTTCCGATGATTTCCGAGCGTAGAGAAAATATTTTAATTGTGAAGTGTTTGGTTTCATAGAATGTCAGCAATAATAATAGGTTATAACATCGTTTGAGTAAATATGAATGTGGCCATTGTAAGCTGTTCGTGCTCTTTCATGCTGGTGATATATTTTCGTCAATTAATGTGGGATGCCCTTTGTCTGGCGTATAGACCCATTTTATTAGTTTAATGAGTTTAACCCCTTTTTCGGTTGCCTCATCTCTGGAAATATCCACACCGTAATGTTTTTTATATAGACGCTGAAATTCAGAAATTTGTTCATCAGTAAGTCTTATTATATGAGCCTCCAGCTGAAAGGCGTTTGAGTTAGTCCTCTCATATATAAGCTGCACTTTCAGCCCTTTTGCTCTCCTTGCGGTCGGTTAATTATAATAAATAGTGAAATGCTACTAATTATCAATGCGATATTAGACGTGAAAAGTACAGGCAAGATTATTATGTGTAATAAGTGATGACAAAATGCTTTTCTCTTATGATGGTGAATGTTAGGGGAGAGGCATTAAGAACTGTGATATTTACATTAAGGTGAAAAACGTAATCGGAACGATTGGTTTTCCATTATTGATCCTTGCGCTTTGTTTTTATAATTCTGAAAGCGATTTTGCCCAATAATGGCAGGAGTAACAACAATGTCGAGGGCTCTGGAACGTCGCCGGCACCCCACGGGTCGGTGCCACTGGCGCTGTAGGCCATTTTGAGGTTGCTCCCTTCAAAGTTAATGAAGAACTTATTTAGCGTCGCGCCGGCGTTCGTAAAATTATCGATCAGTTTGAATATATCCCTGTCGCCGGACCAGGTGATGCCACCGCCGACCGACGCGATCGTCCACATGTAATCATTCAAACTATTGAAGTTGTCAGCATCGCCCGGGTTGTTCGTTGATGGAAGAAGCGAGGTAATATCTATATTAAACTGATTTTCTGCGGATGCCGTAATTTCCAGTTCTCCTGTTATGTCGAGCCAGTCATATCCCGGGTTGACCCCTTTCTTCGACTCCGTTGCATCGTTTATCTCCCATAGATATGTCCCGCCACCTTCCCACAACGCGCTTGCTGCAATTTGTGTACCCGGACTGTTTCCCGGCGACCAGGTTCCGCCGTCCTCAACGGTCACGTTCACAACCGCCCCTGTCCCACCGAGAATCCCGCCGCTCTGCACCGTCACGTTGCTGGACGTCATGTCGGTATTAACGATCAGTTTGCCTTCTTGGACAACGACCGATCCAGAGAACAGAGAAACGTTATTGGTGATCGTTAGCGTTCCATCGCTGGCCTTCGTCAGCGTTCCTGCTCCGGAGATTGGTACATCCAGCGTTCCGCGCGTCAGCGTGTAGGCGCCTGCTGTTAGAACACCGCCTGTGCTCATCATTGATCCATCTAGGACGCTGATCGAGCCCACAGTGGCATTGTAGTTGCCTAGGGACAAGACACCGTTACCGGTAATCGTTACCCCGCCGTTCACGGGAAGAACGTTCGTAGCCCCGTATATCAGCGTTCCACCGCAGATAAATGTCCCGCCCGTGTAATCGTTGGCGGTATTATCGAGTCGTATTACCGATTCCTGTGGCCAGGAATAGGCGAATGTCACACCGTTGGAGCCGCTGATCTTGCTCGAGATCACCAAGGTGTTAAAACAATTTTTCTGGATGATCCCTTCAGCTTCGCCGAATTGAATGACTGGGACCGAAATTACGGGAGATGCGGTTTCACCCGTTACCATGATGCCGCCGCTCCCGACGGTCAGCGTCACATTAGGATGGCCAGAATCGCCAAGCAATGAGGTATCAGCCAGGATCACGGAATTGACTTCGGCCGAAGATGTGAGGGTTTTACTCGTCGTGATCCTGACGTTGGATTCGTGACCCGCGCCGGCAAACGTATCCACATAATCCGTGAGCGCTGTCGGTATCATGCCTTTGTCTGGATCGTATGTAGCGAAGACGTAGTCATTCGCCGTAAGATTCCATGTTCTCGTGTATGGAATGATGCCATGGACCGGTGTGGGAGCCCCGGTCCCAAAGGTGATCTTTTCGTTCCCGCCAAGATCACCATTGTTGCTGGACACTTCCATAACCGTGCCCAGTGATCTCTCGAATTCATTCGCATGCAGCGTAGTCGGACTACCCCAGCTATTTACCGAAATGTAACCCGCTCCTTCATCGACATGTATGGCTCCGACTGTTTCTGTCACCGGAGCGCTGCCCCCGCTCAACCCTAACCAGCCATTTTTCAATGTCACCGTCCCGGAATCGTTGAGCCTATCCGGGTTAATATTGTCAGAATTGTCCGCAATGAGGCCAAATGTTCCTCCTGTAAGCACAATTTCTCTGGCAGAAGCGAGCGCGCCGTTTTCACCTGTAAGGACTAATCTCGCATTGTTCTTTGTTTCGAATGTTCCTGTGAATGTATTCTCGGCAGTAGCGTAATTAACAGAGATGCCAACGCCTCCGCCCGATAAAACTAATTTCCCGGAACCGCTGATATTGCCGTCTATTTCATTCGGTCCGCGATCTCCGCCGATTTCCAGCGTACCACTGCCGACATTCACATCTCCCCCCGCATAGAGCCTGAGGATCTTCTCGTTATACCCGTTAAGGTCGTAACATGCCCCTGATGCAATCAGGACACTTGACGAATCGGGGATAACGTTGTTTGCGCCGTTTTTCAATGTACCCGCACTAATCGTCGTCATGCCGTCGTAATCGTTGGCGGTATTATCGAGTCGTATTACCGATTCCTGTGGCCAGGAATAGGCGAATGTCACACCGTTGGAGCCGCTGATCTTGCTCGAGATCACCAAGGTGTTAAAACAATTTTTCTGGATGATCCCTTCAGCTTCGCCGAATTGAATGACTGGGACCGAAATTACGGGAGATGCGGTTTCACCCGTTACCATGATGCCGCCGCTCCCGACGGTCAGCGTCACATTAGGATGGCCAGAATCGCCAAGCAATGAGGTATCAGCCAGGATCACGGAATTGACTTCGGCCGAAGATGTGAGGGTTTTACTCGTCGTGATCCTGACGTTGGATTCGTGACCCGCGCCGGCAAACGTATCCACATAATCCGTGAGCGCTGTCGGTATCATGCCTTTGTCTGGATCGTATGTAGCGAAGACGTAGTCATTCGCCGTAAGATTCCATGTTCTCGTGTATGGAATGATGCCATGGACCGGTGTGGGAGCCCCGGTCCCAAAGGTGATCTTTTCGTTCCCGCCAAGATCACCATTGTTGCTGGACACTTCCATAACCGTGCCCAGTGATCTCTCGAATTCATTCGCATGCAGCGTAGTCGGACTACCCCAGCTATTTACCGAAATGTAACCCGCTCCTTCATCGACATGTATGGCTCCGACTGTTTCTGTCACCGGAGCGCTGCCCCCGCTCAACCCTAACCAGCCATTTTTCAATGTCACCGTCCCGGAATCGTTGAGCCTATCCGGGTTAATATTGTCAGAATTGTCCGCAATGAGGCCAAATGTTCCTCCTGTAAGCACAATTTCTCTGGCAGAAGCGAGCGCGCCGTTTTCACCTGTAAGGACTAATCTCGCATTGTTCTTTGTTTCGAATGTTCCTGTGAATGTATTCTCGGCAGTAGCGTAATTAACAGAGATGCCAACGCCTCCGCCCGATAAAACTAATTTCCCGGAACCGCTGATATTGCCGTCTATTTCATTCGGTCCGCGATCTCCGCCGATTTCCAGCGTACCACTGCCGACATTCACATCTCCCCCCGCATAGAGCCTGAGGATCTTCTCGTTATACCCGTTAAGGTCGTAACATGCCCCTGATGCAATCAGGACACTTGACGAATCGGGGATAACGTTGTTTGCGCCGTTTTTCAATGTACCCGCACTAATCGTCGTCATGCCGTCGTAATCGTTGGCTATGCTGGAAAAGGTGGTTGTGCCCGTGCCGGTAAGATCTAGACTCCCACTGCCGGTAATTCTTCCCCCAACGTTAAGCATTCCGACATTGTCCAACGTTATCGTGTTAACATTGGTATCGATCGTCCCGTTGATATTCAATGTCGTACCAAGAGTCGTTGATATTGAACCTCCACCAAGATAGTCGATAAACCGTATTGGCATCGCAATCGTGTTCTGACCATTATCATTATAGATGCCGTCCGTGATCCCCAATAGGTTACCCGAACAGATAAACCCGGTGTTACTGAAAGTTAGAGACGGGATTTCGGTTCCTGCCGATAAATCGTTATTGTTTTCCTGCCGAACTTGCGTTTGCATTATGACCTGGGTGTTGCTCGGCACTCCGGCGCCACTCCAGTTATCGGGATTTGACCAGTTGCTGTCGGACGTGCTGCCACCGTTCCAGTCAGACGTTTGGGCATGAAGCGTAGTCGCCACTGCGATGATTGCACAAAACATTGCAAGATATATGATTATCGTTTTCAGGGGACACCACTCTTTCTTGGTTTCTCCATTAACCATATTCTGTATTTACATATCTTGTCTTTAACTGCTTTCTACAAAGTTATTATACAGCTAAATATCTATTTTGTCAAGTGATAACAACTTGTTGGCAAAATAGTTGCATGGTTTTCGGCACAATTCTTGCCAGATATGTCAGACCCTCCGCGAGGTCTCCGTGAGTACTCCGTGAGCCCTCCGTCATTTCCTCGCAATATTCCTGACATATAGGCTTTGGACACAAAAGGAGGTGTCCTATGCCTACGGATCGCAGTATTACGCGGGAAGAGTATGAGGTGGTGAACAATGTTGCCGCCGGTTTTATGCGGCGGGTGCATTCGGATCCCAGGTGGGAGAAGGACGATATCACCCAGGAGCTTCTTGTCTTCTGGATCAAGAAGAAGCAGAGCGGCTGGCCCCAGTTTCGAAGATGGAAAGGACTGATGGGGCAGTGCCTTTTGATGCATTTGATCAGCTTGTGGCGGAAAGAGATTTCCGTTAAACGGCAGTCCGAAGGACCAGTCCTTTCTTTAGACGAACTGATCGAGAAAGGGCGGGAGTTCCCCGATCAGAGGCCCACACCCATCCCTCTGGATTTCCTCGCCTTATTAGACCAGCAAGAACGAGAGATCTGCGAACTGCTTATCCAGGGATATACAAGATCGGAAATAGGTTCGCGCATCAACCTCAGTCGTCAAGGAATCCATCGAAGGATTGTGCGTATCAGGAAGCTGTGTGAGCAGTTTTCTTGAAATTCTCTGTTACATTTTTGCCCCATTTTGCGGATTACAGTATTGAGGGGCAATACAAGAAACAGGGGAATTGCTTCATTTTGGGCATACCACTCACTTGATTAATCGGCTAATCAGCCTGAAGTTGATAAGCGCTTTCCTCCCTTGTGCTTAAGGAAAGCACATTCCCTGACCACACTCTCTCTACGTAATAGATAGTGTGGTCAGGGAAGCGGGAGGAAAGCGATGTAAGGGGAGGAAAAAGAATGATGATTGTAAAACGGGATATTGAAGTAATGGGTTGGATTTTGGAACAGAAGTTTATGACGGTAGAGCAGGTAAGAAGAGTTTTTTGGAACGAGACAGAAGCAGGAAAAATGAACTCATATCGGAGGTTGTTGAAGTTATATGGGGGAGGGTATCTCAAGAGGAGCAGAAGTAGTATTTATCGGAATGTATTGTATCTGGTGACGGCGATGGGGTTGAAAGGGTTGAGGGCTGTTGGGCGGGATCGTGGGTTGAGCGAAAGTGCTGATGTCGATAGTGGGAATTATAAGCATGACGTGGCGGTGACGGATATCAGGATCATGTTTCATAAGTGGGGGTATGACGATTGGGCGTCAGAGCGGGTTATTGAGGCGCATGAGAAGCTACGGAGAGTTCCGGACGGGATGGTGTATCACAGGGGTAAAGGATATGCGATCGAGTTTGAAAGCACGCAAAAGTCGAAGAGCAGGTATGAAGATATTTTTATTGAGTACGAGCTGGAGAGGAAGATCGAGGGCGTGATCTATATCGTGGATACATCGGTTCTGCTTGCGAAGCTGTGCAAGATGGCATCGAGTTACCTGAAGATACGGTTTGTCCATCTGAAGCACCTGCAAGAGCAAAAGTTAGACAGCGTGCTGGTAAGCGCAAAAGCGCAGGGGACTCTTGCCGAATTCTTGAACACGGGGGTGCCGGAATGATCACGACGTTAATCGAAGGGTTGTTTATCAAGATGCCTATGGGGTTGGGGAAGTCGCTGCTGGATCTCACGAGGAAAATGGCGCGCCGCAATCCGCTGTGCGGTATTTTGGGAACACTCGTGTTTCTGGGGATATGCTCGGCTATTGGCGTTGCGGCGTCGGGAGCTGTTATCGATGCCCTTAAGAAATCCCCGTTGCGATACGCCGGTTTCTATACTGTCCTGGCTGTTTACGCGGCATATCTGCTGATCTCCTTGCCTGTGTTCTACCTGTTCGCCTACGTGAAGGCCGGCCGGCTGACACGCGGGCTCACCATACAGAAGAAAGCCAGGTTCACGGCCAGGCAGATGAAAGCGTCTCGCAATGGAGCGTTGACGGATGAGGTCTTCCTCGGCCGGAGCATGTGGTCGAGAAAGAGCTCATATCTCTCCACAGAGATGCGCAAGATGCATTGCCACATCGTGGGATCGACCGGGTCCGGTAAAACGGACTCTCTCGTCTTGCCTCTTTTCGTTCAGGATATTGAGCGGGGGAGAGGGGCGATCATCATGGACGCGAAGGGCGACCGGGAAACGCTGAACAAGATCCTTTACCACGTGAAGCGGGCCGGCAGGGACCAAGACTTCCTTTTCTTTTCTCTCGCATATCCGGAAAGATCGAACACTTACAACCCGCTCCTTCGCGGCAATCCCACCGAGCTGAAAGACAAGATCGTCAGCGCCAATATATGGACCGAGGAGTTCTATAAGAGCAAGGCGGAGGAGGCGCTGCTCCTGCTGATGAAGTGCCTCAGTGATGTGGGTGAGAACATTACTTTCCATAAGCTCTATGAGCTGTTAACCGACAAAGACAGGTTCGTGGCTTTGTCGAAACGGGTCAAGAATGCGCATATTCAGGACGTTATGGAAAGCGTCCTTAAACGATTCTCGTCGTTTCAGGATGAGCTGTCAGGATTGGTGGCGCTTCTGGGTCTGATTGCCGAGAGCGAATTTGCCCACCTCCTGACAGATGCGAAGCCGCAGATCGATCTTCTGTCCGCGTACCAGAAGAAGCAGATCGTCTATTTTCAGCTCAATACCCAGGGCTACGAAGAGACGGCCCGGCGGTTCGGCCGGATCATATTGCAGGACCTCAAGACGATCTCCAACCATATCCAGGCCTATATGCCGGAAAAGGAGCGCTTTTTCTTTCCGGTGTATGTGGATGAGTTCTCCAACTTTGCTTACGAAGCGTTCATCGAGTTCCTGAACAAGGCGCGGGGCGCTCATTTCGGGATAACGATGGCCCACCAGTCGCTTGGGGACCTGGAGAAAACGGGGTCGTATTTCGTGAAGCAGGTTATGGAGAACTGCAATATCAAGATCATCATGCGGCAGGACGATCCTCACTCCATCGAGACATATTCCCGCATTTCCGGGACTGAGAAAGCGCTCAAGGATACTGTCCAGACGCAGGATGATTTCTTTACTCAATCGCCGACGGGTATGGGAACGGTGCGCGTCGTTGACGAGTTCCGGCTGAATCCGAACATGATCCGCGAGCTGGGGCGGGGAGAGGCGGCAGTGATCATCAAGCAACCGTTCCTGGTTGATGTCCTGCAGCTGGATTATGTGGGGGATGTCCCTCAAGAAGTTATGTCAATTAACCCAACGAAAGGCGGGATATGGCTTCAGTAAAAGAGAGAAAGAGGATTATTTACGTTGATATGGATCATGTCGAGTTCGGGAGACAACTCACTAAGCTGGAAGCGCGCACGAGGGAAAAGCTTCTCACGACGCGCGAGTTAGATGCACACATCTTTTGGCTGGATATCGAAGAGGGGCTTAAGGGGCTTACCGAGATGCAGCGGAAGTGTTTTATCGCAAAATTTATCGAGGGTTATACGGAGAGGGAGATTGCGGCGGGGCTGCATATTTGCCGGTCCGTCGCGCACAAACATGTCGAGGCATCCAGAGAGAAAATGAAGATATTTTTGGAGCAGGGAGGGCAAAAGGGCTGAAAGTGACACCTATATATGGAGGGACTTGTAATGTCTAGATTACTCAAATGGTTACCGGTAGTGCTTATTTTGCTTCACGCAGGGACAGCGCTGGCATTCGGAGATTCCGAAGCTCAGCTCGGATCGTTCCTGGACGGGGTCGCTGATTTCCTTATCCGCGTGATCGGCCCCGGTATTCTGGTGATCGGGGTGTGTATGGGCGGTATCAGCATGGCGACAGGCAATGAATTCGGGTTAAAGAAAGGCATTGTTGCGGCGTTAGGCGGCGCTCTGATCATGATGTCACGCGCCATCCTTGATCTTATTCAACGTTTAACGGGGTTTTAATATGAACTCAGTAAAGACCTATACGTATCTGGATAAGAAAGAAAAAGTGTTCGGGCTTGAGATAGCGGATTTTCTGATATTGGCAATCGCTTACGCGATCACGTTCATGATCTCGACGAGCCTTTTGGTCAATATCCCGCTATTGATCGGGGTGTATTTAGCATTACGTATCTATAAACATGGGAAGCCGCCCAAGTATACGGCAATGATGATTCGGTTCGTGGCGACACCAAAGTTCTACACAGTACCAGGACGGGAGAACACATGATTAAACCGGTTTTGATGCGAAACATGGTTCAGGCAAGGCGTGAAGTCCCTTTCTATAACCAGATCGACCTGGCCGCCATTGAAGACGACATTGTTATCGGCGCCAGCGGCAACATGACGGTCGGGTATCGGCTGAACGGGATCAATCTTATGTTGAAGTCGCGGCAGGAACAACTTTCTGCCCTGGAATTTCTCAGACGGTCACTGGGTCATCTTCCAGAAAAAACCCAGTATCAGTTCATTATCAGGAACAAAGGGGGAGCCGGCAAAGCTTTCTACGAATACCGCGATGCCATTTCTTCAAACAACGCTTTTAGCAAAACGTTGATTGAGAGCAAATGGCATGCGCTGAGAGGGGACGCCCTTTTTAATCATGAACTCTATCTTTTTGTCACGAAGATCAACGAAGAAAAACATGATCTTGTGAAAAAGCTATCCTTCATGAACAAAAAGGGCAGGACGAACAGCAAAGAAGCATACATGGCGCGGAAAGAGGAACTCTTGTCGGCAAAGTCCCAACTTGAGAATGTTTTCAACAATCTCAAATTGGGAGTTACTCAGATGAAAGAAAAAGACTACAAAGTAGCCTTCTACTTTCATCTGAACCCGACAAGAGCCAGGAGCGTTAAGCTCGGTAATAATGGTGAGCAGCCGCTTCACCATATTACGCTGCGCTCAACCCTCCTGTATTCTGCTCCGGTGGTAGAAAGAGATTATCTCTTTCAAGACGAGTACTTCTTTCAAGGGATAAATCTCCTACAACCACCGGAGAACACGGATATCCGGGCGCTGGGGAAGATGCTCGATTCTCTTGATATCACGTACGATCTTTCGCTGACGGTATATGTTCCGGATCAGGAAAAGGAGATCGAGAAGTTAAAGACAAGAGCCAATGTTTCCAAAACCTTCGGGTTTTTAGCCAGCGCGAAGAATTACGATGCATTGGCAAAGTACAGTGAGATCGATTCACTCATTACGGAGATCAAGTCCTCTTCGCAGAAGCTTGCCTATTACTCCCTGTCGTTCCTTATCAGGGACAGGAAGTATCAGTATCTCAGGAATAAGCAGAACAAGATCCTGGAGTCGTTCCCTTCCTTAGGGAGCGCCGAAGGGATCGTCGATCACATGAACCATGACCAGCTCTATCTTTCATTCCTGCCCGGCCAGGGGTGGATGAACCCGAGGAAATATCTCATCCAGACCGATGCCCTGGCCAATATCCTGCCGATACAGTCGGAATGGCAGGGGAGCAGTAAGGCGATGGCGCTTCTCAAAACGAGGAAACGGGAGCTTCTTAAACTGGATCTCTTCGATGAAACATTACCGGCAAAGCACGGGATCGTCCTGGGGACGACCGGCTCCGGTAAGTCTTTCGCAACAAACTATCTTCTTACGAGCTATCTGTTGCAGGACCCGAAGAACCAGCTGGTGGTGATCGATGTGGGTAAATCGTATCGGAGGCTTGCCGCCACGCTTGGCGGTACCTATCTCGATATCGATCTTGGCGAGAATTACGCGATCAATCCGCTCTTGCACAAGTCAATGTTGTATAAGAACGGTGCGATCGATAGCGAAAGCCTCTCCTATCTCACGCTTATCGTGGAAAAACTCTCGAAAGCCAAGCCGGATGATGTTCTCACGAACGCGCATAAGCGCGTCATAGAGAAGGCCATCCTCCAGATGTACGAGAAGCGAAACGCTCCGATTCTGAGCGATCTGGTAGAGGCCTTAAGGAGCTATTCCGTCGGAGATGATGCAGACAAGGCGAGGGCGCGTGAGTTTGCCAAGAACCTGAGCCTCTGGACAGAGAACCAGTACGGAAAACTGCTTAACCGGCAGGGGAATGTCGATACCAGCCGGCGGTTTGTTGTCTTTGAGCTGGGGAAACTGGACGCTCATCCCGATCTCCAATCGATCGTGTTCTTTGTGATCAGGACAGCTATCGCGAACAAGCTGAATAACCCTGACACCAGGAAAGTGATCGTTATTGATGAGGGATGGCGGTTCTTTAATGACGATACCAGCGCGAGGTTGATCGAGGATCTGTACCGAACTTCACGGAAGTTCAACGGCCTGGTATTGAGTATCTCCCAGAGTCCTGAAGATTTCCTCAACACCAAGGCCGCGAACGCAATTATCAGCAATTCTTTCACCAAGTACATATTGAAGCTCAATAAGGGGCATGAATTGCTTTCACGTTTCGACCTGAATGATTCGGAAGTTAATGAAGCTAAGACGCTGATTTCCCGGCCGGGTATTTTCTCGGAGCTGTTCGTGAAATATGGCGAGAACTCCATCGTTGCTCGGATCGAGCCGACGGCGCTGGAATACTGGCTTGCCACGACCGATCCGCAGGACATACAGCTTGAAGATCAGCTGCGCAAAGAAAATCCCGGCCTTGATGTATGCGCGCTTATTCAGAAACTTGCGATCAAATATCCAAGAGGGATTTCACGCTATGCGCAAACAAGATGATGATGAGATCAGAGTCTTGATGAGTATGGGTTGTCTTTTGTTTGTCGTTGTTCTTTTCATTATCTGCCTTGTGAAGGGAGGTGTGTAAAGATGAAGAGGGTTGTCCATTTCGTAGCGGTCTTTCTTGTCGTTTCGGTTATCACCACTTCGGGCTATGCCCTGGTGGTGTACGACCCGGTGAACGCCACATATAACCAGATCCGCAACACTTTGATGGAAGTCTATCATCTGCAGGATATAAAGAACGCCCTGGACCAGATATTTGAGTTGCGGAGAACTTTCGATGAGCTCAAAAGGTTTCAAAGCGGGATAGATGAGATCCGTTCGCTCGTGATGGGTGACTATAAGAGGCTTCTGAGCAAGATTAGCCCTATCAATATAGGTGAGCTGGGGAATCAGCTGACCGGCATCCAGCGGGATTTCTACTCCTTGATCAATGGATTCTCGACAGGATCAGCGAGCGACTTTATCAGCCAATTGGATGCAATATTCGGCGAGGATCCTAAGACCAAGCCGTATATCACACAGGAAGAAGCTATCGCCGCGGACGCTTACCGGTTGTCGGGCGAGGTGAAACGAATTGTGGAGCCCACAATGGAAGCCGGCAACGAAATCTCTGCCGCCGCGCAAGACGCCTCGCCGAAAGGAGCGGCGCGTCTTACGGCTGACGCATTGGGCAAGATTCTCGTTACCCAGGCGCAGATGCAGCAGAACCAGGCGAAGCTGATCGAGATCGGCGCGACACAGGTCGAGCAGACATCCCGCGAAGAGAAATACTATGAGCGGGAGCGGGTGCGGTTCATGGACGAATTTTCTCAGCTTGTTGACACATTACCGGGGAGATAAACATGACAGAGCTATTTACCGATGTCCTTCAAATCCCGACGATATTCGAAGGGCTGTTTGTTTCGATCCATCACATAGCGTTCTTGCTCGTTCTGCCGGTCCTGGCAATAGCCATCCTGCATGAAAACATTGTGCAGATCGAGGAGAAGAGCAATTACCCGGCGTTGTTTTTGCGGGTGTTGTTGATACTTGGCTTACTGATCATCTACAAGCAGTTCTTTATAACGGTGACGCACGGGACCGATTTGCTGAGCAATACAATTATGCCCGTGAATGAATTCGAGAATGTTATTAAATCGATCTTCGCGGAAATAAAGGCACGTAAAGACATGGGGGTGTTCAATCTGTTCAAAGGGGCGATGATAAGCGGTATTACCTACATCACTTATTTGATGACCTATGTTACTTACACGGTGTTGATATGGCTGAGATTTATGCTTTTGGCGCTCCTCTATGTGGCGGGGCCGATACTTGTCGTGTTTGGGATCTATCATAAAACAGCGGGGACGCTCAGCTCGTGGCTTAGATCGCTCTTTCAGGTAGCGGCATGGAGCGTAACCCTCTCGCTGCTTGTCCGTATCGTCAGTTACATGAACTTGATGGCGATATACGCCCTTCCCAAGACCAATGCCGTTTCAATCATTACGGCAAATGTCCTGTTTATTATTTTGTTTGTATTTACTCCCATGGTCACACGGAGCTTGCTCTCGGAAGGATCGATCGGACATGTCGGCTCGACGATGATGGGTATTGCGACAGCGTCAACAATCGCTCTGATCCGAAAAGTGAACCTGGGCAAGGCCGCCGCGAATCTGCGTAACAGGGGAGCGTTGGAGAAGAAATCCTAAACCCATATAGGAGGATGAATGGAAAACGTGAAGAGGAAGTATTTTGAAGTATGGGGCGATCTGGAAGCGCAGAACAATACGTTGAAGGCGCTCCTTCTGTCTATGACAGGCCTGTTGCTGATATCTCTGGTTGTTGTGTATATGGTCACGATTAAGCCGCCGGTGGTTATCCGGATCGGCGATGTCGGTAAGGCGGAAGCGGTCAGCAGGTACAACGTCAATAATGCCATCACGGAGCCGGAGCTGTTTTACTTCACAAAACTGTTTGTCCAGAAGTTCACGGAATATAACTCATATACCATCGCTACCGACATTGCGGAAGCGTTCAACATGATGAGCGCGAATTACCAGAAAATCGCCAAGAAAGAGGTGCTGGATTCAAACCTCATATCAAAAATCAGTCAGGCGTCCATCAACACAAAGATGGAAGTCCGCGAGATCAAACTGGAACGTGAAGATCCCAATTACGCTGTCCTGTCTTTGCTGGGCCTTCGGACAATCCAGAGTTACCAGAACCGCGACCTGAAGGAGGAAAGCCTTTTCAAAGGCGATATCATCCTCAAAAAAGTTCCAAGGACTATGGATTGTCCGCAGGGCTTGCTTGTCGAAGAGTACCGCGAAGTGCTGGTCAAAAAGATCGAAAAATAGGAGGGGAAAATATGTTCCGATGTATCGGTGTCGTTCTTGTCGTAATCCTGAGCGCCAATCTTCTGTTGGCGGCCGAAGAGAATTCTTTAGAAGAGAGGCGGAGGAGCAACAAACTATCCCGGAATACGCCTAACATCTACCAGGTGAGCATGAAAGAAGGGGTGACGTATCAACTGCAGACGGCGATCGGCTATATTACCACGATTGACCTCCCGGAAGAGGCCAGAAAGGTTTTTGTGGGCGATGCCGAGCTCTTCAAGATCGAGGTTTATGGGCCCCAGGTGATCATAAAACCAGCCACCGATTATGACGATGCCCGGACAAACCTCACCATTTATACCGCTTCGGGCAGGCTGACGTTCGATGTGACGGTCGGCGATCCTGATACCGCCGATTTTGTCATGGATTTCCGGTTCCCGAAGAAAGAGGCGATGGTGGAGAACGAGTTTAAAGCCCAGGTCGAAGCAAAGAGGGAGGAACTGCAGAAAACGTTTAACGAGAAAGAGGCGAAACAGGAGCAGAAGGTGCAGGAACTGTCACAGAAGAAGTTTGAGGAAGAAATGAAAACAGGAGCGAAATCGAAGAGATTGCAGATATCGAAGAAACAGGACAATGTGCAGCTGACTCTTCTGACCCTTACTGAGATCGGCGGTAAGAGTTATCTGCGCATAAACATATTCAATGAATCCGAAAAAGAATATGAGATCCAGCGTGTTGTCCTGGGCAAGGAGACACTTGTTCGCAAAGGGTTATTCATGGAGCCGGAAGGTTTTTATCCGGTCACGGCTTCGACGAGCATGGATAAGACGTTGGTTTCCAAGAAAAGCTACCAGACCGGGCTCTTATGTTACCCGAAAGTGTCTTTGCAGAAAAACGAGCAGCTGACCTTAAAGGTCTATGGCGGCAACAATCCAAAACCAATAGAAATAACCAAAATACCAACACAATTGGACTAATACTATGACAGACGAACCTAAAACCTTTATGCAGGACGATAAGAAGATAAATAAGAAGCCACTGATTCTATTTGCCGTTACGGCGATCATCTTCCTTCTAGCTGTTATATTCATGATGAGCAGCTCAAAAAGAGTGAAGCGCCCTGCGAAGAACAAAGCTAGTTCGGAAGAAAAGCGTGAAGTTTATTCAAAGGTAGAGATAGAGAACCTGATCAAAGGGCAGATTGCAGTTGAGATAGAGAAAACCGGTGCAAAGAAGCCCAAGGAGGTGTCTTCACGACAGGGAAGGAAGCTCACCAGCCCTATCGCTGTATTTATCAGAAAAGAAGAGGAGCTGAAGATATCCAGGATCGAAGGCGGTGCAAAGCAAGAAAAAGACATAGGCATATCGACAGGCACCAAGATAAAAGCGTTTCTGGCAAACGCGATATTTTCATTCAATGTATCAAGCCCTGTTATTGCTGTTACTGATGAAGAGGTGAAGAAAGACGGCAAGATAGTTATCCCGAAAGGGACGCAGTTTATCGGTGAAGCCGGGATTGTGAAAAGCAGAAACAGGGTAAATATCCAATTTTCTACGATGGTCCTGCCGAACGGCAAGGAAGTTAGGGTTCGGGCAATGGCGTTAAGCCTCGATGGAGCGGGCGGTGTCATAGGCAAGGTTGATAAACAGTTCGACAAATCGATCCTTAAATCCGCCGGTGAGATCATCCTGGGAGGCGCCGCGCTGGTCGTAGGGACAAGCAACAGGGCCATGACGTTGGAAGACGAATTGCGGCTTAATGCCGCGAGAAATCTTACCGATGACGCGAAAGGGGCTCTTTCGCAGGTTAGGCCGGAAGAATCTATCCGGGTGGAAGCATATACGCCCATACTTGTGCTCGCTCTTGAATCTTTCTAACAAATAACCAGGGAGGGATGAGTGGAGATTAGGGGCTCGAAGAAGAAATTCATCGTTTTGACGGGACTGTTCGCGTTGGTGTCGCTTGTCATCCTGCTTTATCCGCGTGGGATTACGGTTAAAGGCGCAGGGAAGACCGTTTCAGCCGCAAATTACTCCGTGCCGGCGGCTGTTTCCGGCAAAGTGATGGAAGTAAGCGCCGATCAAGGATCGGAAGTTCAGGCGGGTAGCGTAATCATGAAGCTTGGCAACGATAGGCTGAATAGGGAGATTGAAGAGCTCTTAAAAGCGAAAGAGATCAACAAAGCCATAATAGACTGTTTGGTGGGAAAGGATCGGTTGCAGCACAGAGAGTTGAGGAAATACATAAATAAATTGGTGCCGGGCATAACAACGAGTCCGGTGCTGGAGGCAGAACAAAAGGAATTGCAGATCATCTTAAAAGACACCGCTATCGCCTGCAAAGAAAAGGAGAAAATCGAAACAAAACTAAAATATCTTCAGTCGGCCAAAAAGAATGAGGATATTAAGGCGCCGGTCGATGGGGTGATCCTTACCTCTATCAAAGGGTATATTGGAAGATATATCCCGGAAGGAGAAGAGGCGTTCAAGATCGGGGGCAGGGAGCTGGTCGTTGAATGTTTTCTCCCGGAACGCTATGGGCGTTCTGTCTCGGTCGGTTCGTCGGTAATACTGCGGCCGGTAGTTAAGGGCGGTAAGGTGTATCATGGAATTATAATCAGCAAGGATGTGATAAGCGAAACTGCCGGAATAAAGGGGAAAGCAGTCCGAGTAAAGATAGGTGTTGTGGACGCGATTATGCTGGTGCGGGATACTGAATACCGGGTGCAGATACACACCGGGCAAAGAACCTCTCTGGTTAAAGATATTGTAAGGCATCTCTCAATCTAATATGCCGCACGAACGGCGGCATAGGGGAGTATTCGTGCCATCATCGCGGGCTTTCCCCGGCGTGGAAAATCCCACTCAGCGAAGCTTCTCGCTCGCCCTCGCTAGCGAGGGCACCATGCCCGCTCGAATCTTCAATGTGCTGGCACGAATACTTCCCAGGAAGACCAATGAAAGATGCCCTTTAAAAGTGCAGCCGTGCCGTCATCGCGCGATTTCCCCTGCGCGGAAATCACGCTCAGCGACACTGCTCGCTCGCCCTAGCCCGTGGCAAGGGCACCATGCCCGCTCGCATTGTCAATGTGCCGGCGCGGCTGCGATAGAAACTCTTTCATAGGAGGCTGGCTAAAATGTTAAAATATTAGTTGACATGTAAACCGTCTATTAATATACTGACTCCAAAATAAGGAGTCATTATGCTGAACTGGAAAGAGAAAGCCCTGAAGTTGGATCACGAAGCGATGCTGGATATTCTCCGCATGTATACGTGGATTTTTAAGCTTTCGGACCGATTTTTCTCGCAGTACGACATAACGGACGCGCAGTTTGCTGTTCTGATGACGCTCAGCGTTGCCGGTGCGAGCGGATTAAGCCAGCAGGAGCTGAGCGAGCATCTGATAGTCCATAAATCAAACATAACCGGTTTGATTGATAGGCTGGAGAAGAAGGGGTACGTCATGAGGAAGCCCCAGGCAAACGACAGGCGTGTCAACCGGATCGTCCTTGGAGAGAAGGGTATCGGCATACTCAATAAAGTGGAGAAGCCGTATCTTGATGAGGTACAGCGTATGATGAGTAAGCTGACAATGATAGACAAGATGACCCTCCGTAAATGCGCTGAAAAAATAACTAAATACGCGAACGTTATGCTTCAGCCGGGGTCTAATTGGCCCGCACCTGCGAAATAAAAGATTCTGATTAGGGAGCGTAGTTCGAAGTTGTTGGAAGGAGGTTGTACCATGGCTGTATCGTTGCTGAGAAATCTTGGAGTTGATGAAACTATCGTCCAGGCTCTTCGCAAGAGTTGCGGTGAAGAGTTGGCCGGTCTTCAGATCGAGAAAGACGACGAAGATCTTCGATTGCTCGTCAAATGCAGCGAAGGGTCATGCAAGACTCCTCACGTTGTGACGATTCAGCGCTTTTTTGAAAAGAAGACATTCGCAGATGCGTTGGAACCTGATGAGGGGGGCTCAACGTCACAATATAAGTGCCGGGATAAGATCACGTTCCTTCCCGACGACAACTCGGGCCAATGCAACGTTAAGATCAACGGCCATGACATGAAATTGAGCGCTGCTTCATTCCAACTCTTGCTGCGGCTGGCCCAAGAGCTCAAGAAGGGCGCCGGCGGGTGGGTATTTGTACAGGACATGATGGAGGATGAGATCATCCCTTCTGACGGGTATCAGCCTTTCAGCCGGTTAAGAAGCGCTCTGGCGGGATATCTGATTGATAAGAACCCGAAAGACTTCCTTGAATGTAATGGCAGAAAGCAATACAGGATCTCGAGCAATCCTGATAACATAACGATGCTAGACGAGGAGAAGAAATAATGCTGTTTTTCTATGTGTTGCTCATAGTCGGGGCCGTTGCCGGGTATCTCTATGGTGTTGATACAGCCCTTTTAGCGGGAAAACGAGCCGTAGAGATATGGATTTTAGTCGGGCTCCTGCTTGTCTTGCTCAACCCCTTTTTTGACATATTCCGGCTGATAAGGGCGGTTATTAACATATTTAGAAAGAGGGCTTAACATATGACAAAACGTATCCTTATTCTTCATGCGACGGCGGGCGCCGGTCACAAACGAGCGGCAGAAGCTCTGGCCGCCGCTGCGAAGATACAAGCGCCCGATACCGAAATCGTTGTTCGCGATATCTTGGACTTCACGGCGCCAATATTCAAGAAGACCTATGCCGAGGGATATCTTAACCTTGTTCGCACTATCCCGGAACTGTGGGGCTATTTATATACACGCATCGATAAAAATGCGACCAAACCCTATGAGGTAGAGATCAGAAAGGTGTTCAATAAGCTTAACACTTTGACATTCACGAAATTTTTCAAGGAGCTTCAGCCGGATGCAGTGATCTGCACTCATTTCATGCCGCTAGAGATCCTTTCCTCGGCAATTGCCGAAGGTAAGACGTCCGTGCCCTTATATTGCGTGGTGACGGACTTTGCCGTGCATTCGATGTGGGTAATGAAGAACGTGGAGAGCTATTACGTGGCCAATGAGGAGTCGAAACGTTACATGGTCCGCCACGGTCAAGCTGAGGATCGTGTTAAATGCACCGGGATTCCTATTGATCCTATTTTCTCTCAGTCGTTGGCCTCCGAAAAAGCAAAAGCTCGTCTCGGCCTTGACCGCAATCTCCCCGCGGTTTTGATACTTGGAGGAGGGTTTGGCGTGGGCCCGACCGCTCAACTCCTTGGTTCTTTTCAACATGTTGGGTCACTGTGCCAGGTCCTTGTTGTAGCCGGTAAGAACGAGGAAATGCAGCGCAATGCCGAAGCGATTGGCAAAACACTTGGCTGTCCCGTGAAAGTCTTTGGATTTGTGAACAATATTCATGAGCTGATGGATGCCTCCGATCTTATCATCAGCAAACCCGGCGGTCTTACCAGTTGTGAGGTATTGGCGAAACATAAGCCTTTGGCGATTATTGATCCCATACCGGGACAGGAACAACGCAATTGCGAGTATTTACTGGAAATTGGCGCGGCAGTACGCCTGTATGATATTGATGATGCTCCATATAAAATCCAGGAGTTACTGAACGATAAGGAACGTTTGCAGCAGATGGCGGCTAACGCGGAAAAAGCGGCAAAGTCTCGCGCCGCCTTTGATATTATCCAGGACGTGATCGCTGGCTTAAAGACCAAACAATAAGGAAAGAGTGTATGAAAGTGGCAATTCGGGTATTTGCACTTATTCTTGCTGTATCCTTTTGCTCATCCCATGCGATAGCGAAGGAGAAGCAAGCGCTTTCGATCATTGCTTTCGACGCCTTAACGGAAATGAATAAGCCTGTCGATCTCCATTGTAAAGTTGAGAAAAAGAATCTCATGAGAGGCGACTTGCGCAATGCAAATGTCACCATATCGGTGAATGGCACGCAGATCGCAAAAGTCATTACGGATAAACAGGGCGTTGCCAGAAAGAGTTATACTCCAAAGGAGCTAGGAGTATATACCGTCGTTTTTGAATGTGAAGAGGGACCCGACAATAGCAAGGCAACGGCAACCTCACTGCTTTTTTGCCGCGATAAGACGAAGCCGGCGATCCTCATAGATATAGACCACACCATAGCGGATATAGCCATGGAGAAATTCCTGGTAACCAGGACGAAGGACATTAAGCCGTTGCCGGGAGCAAGAGAGGTTCTGGATGATTTAGCTAAGACATACGATCTCATCTTCTTAACAGCCAGAGATAAACATTTATTGCATCGTACAAAAGAATGGCTGAGCATCAATCATTTCCCCTCTGCTCCGGTGTTTTTCAGAGACATGGGGAAAGAACCTTTATCTGAAAGTAAATTCAAGACCGATAAGATAGCACAGATCAAAGCATCATGGAGTAACGTCACCTATGGAATAGGGGACAAGCTCTCAGATGCGCAGGCCTATCTGGCAAATGGCTTAAAGACCATTATAATCTCGCCCAAAGAGGATCTTCCCCGGCAAGCGCACAGCGTACAGCAATGGCAGCAGATCAAAGCACTGCTGAAGGATTTACCGCTCGGTCAGAACTCAAAAGAGAATCGCTGAGGTATTGATTTTCTGGTTCTGGCAGCCGGTTCAGCCCCCTTGATAGTTTCTCGCTATTAACCTCCTTTCAAGCGTGTTGGATTTGAGTTCTAATTTTTCTCCTTTCGTCTTTCTGACGGTCGGCTACGAAAATCATCCCAAATAATTTACAAAATCAGCTTAACCCTTCGGTGCTGATTTTACCGCTTCGCTTAAATTATTTGCGACCCTTCATCCTTCAGTTGATTTCCTATGTCTCCCTAAAGACGAAACCCTTCGGGACGGGTGAAAAAATTAAACCTCAAACCCAAACGAAAGGAGTAGCAAATGAAAAGCGAGAAACAAACCAATCAAGAGGGAATCGTTAATCCGGCAGATGCCAAAATCAATAATGGAGATATCTCTAAAGATAAGATTGATTCTGACTTCGGGCCGGTAATATTCACCTATACCCGAACACAGGCGCTTGAAGATGGCCAGCTTGTAGACATATCAAAGCTTGCCAGAGAAGCCGGCTTCAAGTTCCCGGTCGCCATAACCTGCGGTGTTCATGAGCTTCTACATGACATCGCACAGCCGGGACAGAGCTTTGGAGGCCGCGTTTGGGACATGCTTATGGTTCTGCGGTATGAAATTAAGAAGAGTAATGCGTCCGACACCATCTACTTCGCTCCGCTATTCAACGCAAAAGCTCATAAACAGCCCTTGGAGTACAAACTCTGGGCTAAATGCCATGCTGGCGATAACTTCGAGCCAGTCATTACTGTCATGCTAATCAATGAGGATTGATTAGCATGACCGATCCCCAGGTCTTAGACCTGGCTATCGAGATGTTAAGAAGGACAATAATGAACGTAATGTAATTCTATATATCTGCCAGCACGTATATTATTGATGAAATTGCAGGTACAGTATAGAATATGGAGTCATGCAGTTTTGTGGGGAGTGATATTGGGTAGCATAATAACAGAGGTTTTTATTTATGGAAGACATAAGAAAATATCTGACAGTTCCTGAAGTCGCTGAACAATTGGGTCTTACGCAAGAATGGATTCGTGACCTGATTAGGATGAAACAGATTAAGGCCGTTAAAATCGGACAGTGGAAGATTAACCCTAAAGACATAGAAGCCTTTATCAAAAGCAGGATGAATGTTCGATGACTATACAAAAATGTCCTTTTTGTGATTCTTCTGTTACGGCAAGAAATGTTCCCAGCAATTTTAATCAAATTGTTACGTGTCCAAGATGTGGTGTTTATCACATTACACTTGAGGCACTAGAATATATTTCTTTTGCAAAATTAGCTAATGACGACAAAATATTATTTTCGGGCTACTTACGTAATTATTCAACTGAAGTAAGCCCAATAGTTATAATGAGCGATCAGATTTCTGATATAGATCGCATAGTGGCTCCTTACAAAAGAATGTCGGTATTAGATAAGATAGACCGATTAATCCGTTACGTGGGGGACCACTCTAAATTTATTGAGGATAAGGTCGAAATTAATTGCTCGAATGATTTCACCGCTATCTTTTGTAAAAACACAAATGAGATACAAAGTCTAATTAATTACTTGATTGAACAAAAGGTTATAGCAATAGCTAGGCATACAGATATAGGTGAAATGATAACGCTTGGATATTCATTAACAGTTGAAGGATGGCAAAAATATGAGAAATTGCTGGAAATAAACCCTGAAAGCAAGAAAGTCTTTATCGCTATGAGTTTTGATAAGCAATATGATGATTTATTTGATAAGGCAATACTCCCTGCTTGTGATAGTTGTGGGTTTCATGCTATCAGGGTTGATAAGACGCAACACAACGAAAAGATATGCGATCGTATTATTGCGGAGATAAAACAATCACGATTTGTGATAGCTGATTTTACGGGCCAGAATAATGGGGTGTATTATGAAGCGGGTTATGCGCAGGGGATAGGATTAGATGTTGTTAGATGCTGCAAGAAAGAAGAGATAGATGATAATAAACTTCATTTTGATATTAGACAGTATAAGCATGTTGCATGGGAAACGATTGATGATTTAAGAACACAATTAATTGATTTCATTGAGGCAAATATTAAATAGTAAGGATAAATCCCATGTCAGTAAAGGAAACACCTTTAGCCCCTGGAGCACGGATAGTTGTAAGAGATGCGGAATGGTTGATTCGTCGGGTTGACCGTATTTCAACGGGTGGGCAGCAATTAACCTGTATTGGCATATCCGAGCTTGTAAAAGATAAAGATGCAATATTTCTTACTGAAATTGAACCAAAAATAGAGATACTTGATCCCGCCAAGACTAATCTTGTATGTGATTCTTCAAGATCATATCAAGCATCCCTTTTATATATTGAAAGCTTAATGCGACAAACAGCCCCGGCCGATAGCAACTTGTATATTGGTCATCGAGCAGCAATGGATTTGGTTCCTTATCAGATAGATCCCACAATTAAAGCGTTAGAACAGCCAAGGCATAGGATGCTCATTGCTGATGCCGTTGGTCTTGGAAAAACCCTTGAAGCCGGGATACTTGTTAGTGAACTAATAAAACGCGGTAAAGGAAAAAGGATCCTTGTCGTTGCCGTTAAAAGCATGCTTACACAATTTCAAAAGGAATTCTGGGCGCGGTTTACCATTCCCTTAACACGGCTTGATTCTATAGGTATCCAACGCGTTCGTAATCGTATTCCGACGAATCACAATCCATTTTATTATTACGATAAATCTATTATCTCAGTTGATACCCTTAAGCAGGATGCCGAATATCGCACATACTTAGAAAATGCCTATTGGGACATCATCATCGTCGATGAAGCCCAAAATGTGGCAGATAGAGGGATGGGGTCTTTACGCAATAAGGTCGCTGAACTTCTTGCTCACCGTTCGGATACGTTAATCATGCTTTCTGCTACTCCGCATGATGGGAGGCCAAGAAGTTTTGCAAGTCTAATGAATATGTTAGATCCTACCGCGATAGCAAATCCTGAGGAGTATGGCAAAGATGATATAAAAGGCCTTTTTATCAGACGCTTTAAAAAAGATATCCAAGGGCAGGTAAGGTCTGCATTTAAAGAGCGTCAAATTTCAATCGCTAGAATTCCTGCTTCGACAAACGAGGAAAAGGCGTTTGAGGTATTTACAGAATTAAGCTTTGAGAAAGTTGATAAAAGAAGGCAAAGAGGCCAGCTTTTTAAAACAACATTAGAGAAGGCATTATTCTCAAGTCCGTTTGCGTGTCGAGAAACAATACGTCATCGAATCGAAAAATTAGAGAAGGAAAACAAGCCTGAATATGACAAGGATATCCAGCAGCTCAAGGATCTTGATAGTCATTTATCAAATATCACATTTGAAGAGTTCAGCAAATACCAAAGGTTCCTGACGGTTATAAAAGACACATTGGCGTGGACAGGAAACGACACAACAGACAGATTAGTTATTTTTACAGAAAGAATTGAAACCCTTAAAAGATTGCAGAAGCAATTGCTTAAGGATTTGAAACTTCATGAAAACCAAATAATAATACTGCATGGCGGGTTGTCTGACATTGACCAGCAAGAGATAGTTGAAAACTTTGGGAAAGAAGAATCACCGGTGAGAATCCTCCTGGCGTCTGATGTCGCATCGGAAGGAATTAATCTCCACTATCTCAGTCACAGGATGATACATTTTGATATCCCGTGGTCGCTTATGGTCTTTCAACAGAGAAACGGACGCATTGATCGATATGGACAAGAGAAAACACCCGAGATTATATATTTAGTGACTGAGAGCTGTAATGAAAAGATAAAAGGCGACACCCGTATATTAGAAGTGTTGATTGAAAAGGATGAACAAGCTGCAAAGAATATTAATGACCCTTCAGCGTTCAGCCAAGTATATGACATTACCGAGGAGGAGGGGATAACTGCTGAAGCTATTGAAAAAGGCATGAAGCCGGATGAATTCAATAAAGCACTTGAGACAGATATTAACCCGTTGGACATCCTGTTAGGAAAAGTCGATATGCCTAAGGGGGAGTCCTTTGAAGGAAAGATCAAAAGACCGCCAACTCTTTTTAAAGATGATTTTGAATATGTAAAAGCAGCCGTTGAATTATTAAAGACAAAAGAGAGCTTGCAGACAAAGTTTTATGATGATTCAAGGCGGGTTGAAATAACCGCTACTGATGATTTAAAAGATCGTTTTAAGTATCTGCCAAGAGAAATCTGGCCGGATAATGGGTTTTTTATTTTATCGGCGGACGCAAATGTTATTAAGGATGAGATAAAGCGAAGCAGAAAAGATGAAAAAAGCTGGCCGCGTATCCAATTCTTATGGGAGCAGCATCCTGTTCTTTCCTGGATAAATGATAAAGTGTTGGCTGCTTTTGGAAGAAATCAGGCCCCAGTATTATTTTTACCTGAGTGTTTAGAAGAAAAACAAGTCGTGTTTATTATCTCGGCGCTTATACCAAACAGAAAGAGCCACCCGCTCTTGCATTACTGGCTTTCAGTATCATTCAAGAATAATAAATTTGAAAGCATTTTACCTTTTGAGTCATTGCAAGAGAAAATCGGACTGGGAGTAAAGAAGCTGCCCAACATTGGCAATAAAACAGATGTTGATAAATTAAAAGCATTGTTGCCGGGAGCAATTGAGAAAACGAAAGAGTGGATGACAAGTAAAAGGGAACATTTCGAAGATGATATAAATAAACAGCTGAATGATCACCTTAAAGATCTTGATCGTCTTAAGGGGAAGCAATACGCGCAGCTTGAGCTTGATTTTGGGGTTGTTTCCGAAAGAGCCATTCAAACGATGAGTCAGAAGGAAAAACGCAAACGTCAAATTGATCAAATATTCGATGAATTTATTGAATGGGTTGAAGACACGATGACTACGGAAAATAATCCATATATTCAAGTTGTTGCGGCATTAGCAGGAAAAGAGTAATAACGTTATGGCTATAGACTTAACAGGCATTAATAACGAAAACGAGTTTTACACTAATCATTATCTAAGCGCAATATTTGAAAATGATGTAAAAGACGTCCTTTCTCGATGGAAGCAGAATGAAGAAGGGAATATTCGTCCGCCTTATGCCAAGATCAGGACTATTTGTAATAATTACTTTTCATTCAAGAATAGTCTGGAAATAGAAAAATCACTAGATGGTCGACTCGAGCTCCAAAAGGAATGGCTGCAATTATTGCTGCCCTCCCTTGGTTATGATCCACATCCCCAAATCAAAACGTTAGATGCTGGTTTTGATGTTCCGATTCTTTATGAATCAAAAAAGACTAATGGAGCTCCTGAAATGTGGATTATTGAGGGGATTAATCCATATGGAGATGCTCAAGACCCACTTTCTTTGTCTCTCAGCAAAGAGCAATTTTGCACACAGGTGGTGTCAAAAGACTTGGAAGGAATCACATTAGATACCGTTATAACCAAATATGTGTATGGCATGGCAGAACCGCCACGCTGGATTCTTGTTGTTAATGATTCACAAATAATGCTTCTTGATAGAAGTAAATGGAATGAGAAGAGAATGCTACGCTTTGATCTTCCCGAAATATTGGGCCGTAAGGAGGATTCAACATTAAAAGCAATGGCAGCCTTATTACATAGAGAAAGTATTTGCCCGGATGGCGGGATATCACTCCTTGACACACTGGATGAAAATTCTCATAAGCATGCATTTTCAGTTTCTGAGGACCTTAAATACGCATTGCGCGAAGCAATAGAATTGATTGGGAATGAGGCTATCACTTATCTTCAAGAGGTGCGCAGGAAGGGCGTGTTTTCCGGAGAAGAAAAAATTGACGCTAAAGACCTAACACGTGAATGCCTGAGATATATGTATCGGTTGTTATTCATCCTTTACATAGAAGCACGTCCAGAGCTCGGCTATGTTCCTATGAAGTCAGATGCCTATCGACTTGGATATAGCTTTGAATCTTTGCGGGATCTCGAGATCATTAAACTAAATAGCGAGGAATCAAAGAAGGGTTATTTTATCAACGAATCGGTGCGACTCTTATTTAGCCTTATCTATAATGGGCTTAGCGCAAAGGATCAAAATGAGTTTGCCATCGGTAGAGGAATTGGACAAAAATCATTTGAAATACCACCCTTAAAAACCCACTTATTTGATCCAGACCGGACTCCTCTTCTTAATAAAGTTAAATTCCGAAATACAATATTGCAGCGTGTAATCGAGTTAATGTCACTTTCTCGACCGGGAGGGAGTAATAGCAGACGGGGCCGAATATCCTATGCGCAACTCGGCATTAACCAGCTTGGCGCCGTTTATGAAGCTCTACTGTCTTATCAGGGATTTTTTGCAGAAACAGATCTCTATGAGGTTAAAAAGGCGGATGAGTCTTATGATGAACTGAAGAACGCTTATTTTGTGAAAGCGGATGATTTGGATAAATATACTGCTGATGAAAAGGTCTACAATAGCGATGGGACCTTAAAGAAATACGATAAAGGGACTTTTATCTATCGTCTTGCAGGCCGCGACCGGGAAAAATCCGCATCATACTACACTCCAGAAGTACTCACTAAATGTCTGGTGAAATATGCCCTCAAAGAGCTTTTAAAGGATAAAAGTGCCGACGATATCCTAAATCTGACTGTTTGCGAGCCTGCTATGGGCAGTGCGGCTTTTTTAAATGAAGCAATTAACCAGCTTGCGGAAGCATACCTTGAGAGAAAACAGAAAGAACGTGGCGAGCGTATTGCCCATGATGAATATACTTTTGAGCGGCAAAAGGTAAAGATGCATATTGCGGATAACAATGTTTTTGGAGTTGATTTGAATCCTGTTGCGGTTGAGCTTGCCGAAGTATCTCTTTGGCTTAATACGATTTCAAAAGAGAATTTTGTCCCCTGGTTTGGTATGCAGCTTGTATGCGGGAATTCGCTTATTGGCGCTCGGCGCCAGGTGTTTAAAAAAACGTTACTTAAGAAAAAGAATAAAACGGATACATTATGGCTTGATGAAGTTCCTGAGCGAGTCATGCCAAAGGAAACACGCAATACGGATAGTGTGTATCATTTCCTTTTACCGGATAAAGGCATGGCGGACTATAAAGATAGCGTGATTAAGGAGCTTGCTGGTGAGAATATTAAAAAGATAAATAATTGGCGTAATAACATTACCAGAGAATATTCAAAAAGTGAGATAGAAACATTACAGAATCTTTCCGAATCAATCGATAAATTGTGGATAAGGCATACGGAACAGCTGCGGGATATGCGGAAACGCACAACTGATGAATTTGCTGTTTGGGGCCAAGAACAATGTGCGGAAATAAAAGAAAGCTTGGGAACACAATGGAAAGATAAAGTGCTGGAGCAAGAGCTATTATCAAAAAGGGTGAGAAGCTCAAGTCCATACCGCCGTCTTAAGCTTGCCATGGATTATTGGTGTAGTTTGTGGTTCTGGCCAATTAATAAAGCAGATCTTTTACCAACCAGAGAACAATATCTTTTAGAGCTTAATTTGATCTTAGAAGGAAATCCTATTGAAGTCACCCATGGCGGCGATGATCAGTTGATGTTTTTTTCCGACACTATGCCCAAACAAATGCAAATGAAGCTTGTGAATGAACTTGGGTTTGTTGATATTGACAAGCTGTGCGTAGAAGTGGAGAGGCTTGCGTTAGTACAAGAACTTGCAGAAAAGTATCGATTTTTACATTGGGAACTTGAGTTTGCGGATTTGTTTGAGGGCAGTGGTGGTTTTGATCTTATCATTGGGAATCCTCCTTGGCTTAAGGTTGATTTTGACGAAAAAGGTTTGTTGGCTGAACTTGATCCGCAGTATGAGCTAAAGCGTTATTCAAGCTCGATCATTTATGCATTAAGAAAAAAAATCTTAGAAAACGTAAAGAATTTAGATTTATATAAAATGGAATATATATATGCTTCCGGACTTCAGAATTACCTTACAGCAAAAAGCAATTATTCTAGCCTAGCTGGGAAGGCAAACCTATATAAATGTTTTGTTCATTTGTCCTGGACAATAAATAATATATTTGGGTGCGCAGGTTTTTTACATCCTGAAGGAGTATATGATGACCCATTAGGAGGCAGATTAAGGGAGAATGTCTATAAACGTTTAATCTATCATTTTCAGTTTCAGAATGAGTTATGTCTGTTTCATGAAGTTGATCATCACGTAAAATTTAGTATAAATATTTACGGGGCAGAAAAAATAAAAATAGAATTTCATCAGATTTCGAATTTGTTTATCCCACATACTATTGATCAATGTTTTAATTCAAGTGTTTTTCATGGCATTGAAGGGATAAAAGATAATGAAGGGAAGTGGAATATTAAGGGGCATTCTGAAAGATTAATATGTGTTAATGAAGAGACGCTTAAAATATTTGCAAAGATTTATGAAACAAGAAATAGTGATTATCATTCAGCACGTTTAATGGCTGTTCATTGTAATGAGGTATTAAGTGTTCTTGAAAAATTATCAAAAAATGAAACAAGGATATGTGATTTAGGAGATAAGGTTTGTTCTACAATCATGTTTGATGAAACAGCTTCTCTGAAAGAGAAAATAATAAAACAAGAAGTTGATTTCCATAAAAGTTTGGAAACAAACGTTTTGTCTGGACCACATATATATGTTAGCAACCCGGCATATAAAACATCCCGAAGAGAATCTACAAAAAACTCTGATTATGATGTTGTTGATTTAACAAGTATTCCAGAGGACTATTTCCCAAGAGTGAAGTATGTTCCGTTACAAGTAGATACTTTTAGAAAAAAAATACCTAAAGTTTCTTGGGGGAGAAATGAGGATATAGTCAATTATTTTAGAATTTTTGCTCGTTTCATGCTTTCTCAATCGGGAGAGAGAACATTAATATCGGCTATCTTGCCTCCGGGCGTTTCTCATGTAATGTCCTGCTATTCTTTTGCTTTTTCTGATTATGTCATGATGGTGATGCAGGAGGGGTGTTTTTCTAGTATTCCATTTGATTTTTTTGTTAAAGCGACGGCTAATCCTGCAATAGCAGGAGTAGTAAATAATCTTTTGATTTTACCTCCAAACAATGAGGTTATGTTGAGAACATTATTATTAAATTGTATTACTAAGTATTATTCTAAATTATGGGAATTGTGCTGGATGGATGTTTATGCAAAAGATAATTGGGTAAAATCAGATGTTAGATTAAGTAAGGACTTTAAAAATTTAAGAAGTAAATGGATGAAAGAATTTCCACTGATTTCAGATTATGAGCGTCGTCAAGCATTGATAGAAATTGATGTGCTTATTGCTTCAGCATTGGGAATTACTTTAAAGGAATTGTGTTCTATTTATCGCATACAATTTCCAGTTTTGAGGAAGAATGAAAATGATACATGGTATGATCAAAAAGGGCGCATAGTATTTACATGTAGTAAAGGTTTGCCAGGTGTTGGCTTTTCTCGCCCCGAATGGGACGAAATCAAAGGCATGAAAGCAGGGATGGTTGAACGAAAAATTACTGATGATACATTGCCTGGCGGCCCACGAGAAAGAACAATTGTCTATCACGCGCCGTTTGATCGGTGTGATAGAGAAAAAGATTATGAAGTCGCTTGGAAGGAATTTGAGAAGCGGTTTAAGGATAAAAAGGAAGTTAAATGATCCCATCAGTTATATCAAGTCAGTTAAAACAGGGCGTTGATGATTTTTTACGGACAACATTTCCTATTTCGACACCATTTTTTCACGGTCTTGTAGAAAATATATTAAGTCAAAAAGAAAGCATTTTTAAAGGCCCCTTTATTTCTATTAATCTCCCCTTTAGAAATACTGCTGGCAAAAAAGAATTCTTTAGCGATATTCCGTGTGAGTTTGATCCTTACATTCACCAGTTAAAAGCATTTGAGCGCCTATCAGGGGAAAAGCCCCATTCTACGGTTATTGCTACGGGTACTGGCTCGGGTAAAACCGAGTGTTTTTTGTACCCCATTATGGATTATTGTTATAAGCACAGGAACGAAAAAGGGATAAAGGCAATTATTATTTATCCGATGAATGCGCTTGCGACTAATCAGGCAACACGCATCGGTAAGATGATTTATCAAAATCAAAAGTTGCGGGGGCAGATTACCGCAGGCCTGTTTATTGGGCAGAATGAGCAAGATCCCCAAGTGGGAATGACAGTTGATGGCATCATAACCAATAAAGACATTTTGCGAGATAATCCACCGAATATATTACTTACCAATTATAAGATGCTGGATTATCTCTTGATCCGAGTTAAAGATAGGAAGCTTTGGCTGAACAATAATCCACAGTCTTTGAAATATTTAGTTGTTGATGAACTGCATACATTTGATGGGGCGCAGGGGACAGATCTGGCATGTTTAATACGGCGCCTTAAAGATAGACTAAAGATGCCGCAACAACATCTTTGTTGTGTTGGAACATCAGCAACCATTGGAAGTGAGAAAGAAATTGAGAAATTATTGGCTTATGTAAAGGACGTGTTTAATGAACCATTTGACAATGCTTCCGTTATCACAGAAGACAGAGTAAGCGTTTCCGAATATTTAGCTGGATCTGCAATTGAATATGCGGAGATTCCCGCAGAAGCCGATAGTCTTAATCTTAAACCGGATCGTTATGATGATCATATTGATTATTTGAAAAAACAGTATGCCATTTGGTTTAAGGAAGAATTTAAAGGTGATTTTAATACAATTCAAGGCCAAATAACTCTTGGCCAAAATATTTTGAAACATCGTTTCTTTCACAATGTTCTTTATATTTTAAAAGGGAAGATTGCGACATCGCAAAATCTTATTAGCGAGCTAAAAAGGATTTCTGTTTTTCATGCGGAATCAGAGGATATATTCTGTGCTGAAGCAATAAATAGCATGTGTGCTTTAATTTCCTTTGCGCGTTCTGATGTGCATAAAATGCCTTTTCTGAATGTGCGTTATCAGCTGTGGATGCGTGAGCTTCGGCGCATGGTAGCTCAAGTTGGCCCAAAGCCGTTCCTTGCATTTGCGGATGATCTTAAAGGAGACCAAGAAAATAAATATTTACCGGTAGTGCATTGCCGTGAATGCGGATGTACAGGATGGGGTGGGGTAAAGAAAGATGAAGATAGCACAATTAACAATGACCTTAAGGAATTTTATTTCACCTTTTTCAAGAAGCAACCCTGGTTGATTTTCCTTTTCCCCTGCAATGAGGATGAGGTTAAATTGCGTCTTGATGGTGAGATTACGTTTGTCTGTGGGAAATGTCTGACGCTGACAAGCAGCGCTGAGAAAAAATGTCCTTCCTGCCAAAATAACGATCTGGTTCGAGTTTTTGTTCCGCACAATTGGACGCAGGCAAAAGGAAAAGTAAAAACAAACAATAATTGCCCCTATTGCGGTAGCCATGGTGGTCTTACGATTATGGGGTCACGCGCTGCGAGCTTAACCAGTATCCTCATTGGGCAATTGTTCGCATCACTTTATAACGATCATAAAAAACTTGTTACGTTTTCTGATTCTGTGCAAGATGCCGCCTTGCACGCTGGATTTTTTGGTGCGCGAACGTATTCGCTTAATTTTCGTGCGGCGCTCCAGCAAATGGTTTGTGAGAAAGGTAAAGACAGAACATTATCAGAATTGACGGATTTATTTGTAAAACATTGGACAGATAAGCTTGGAGTTGAAAAATACGTTGCTTCTTTTATTGCTCATAATATGGAATGGATGACTGAATATGAGCAGTTAAAAAGAAGGGGCACTTTGCCACAGGATTCCGAACTCAAAGAACTTGTTGATAATCGTGTAGGCTGGGAAATATTTAGCGAATATGGCTATCGTGCGCGTATTGGAAGAACTCTTGAAAAAAGTGGCGTTTCCTGTGCATATCCCACCTCTAAAAATATAGAAGAGGCTGTTGAAGAGCTTTCGGAAAAAATACGTAATGAAGTGGGAGTCTTTCGTGAAATAGATAAAAATCGTTTTAGATCTTTCATTTTAGGGCTAATTATGCGCCTTAAGCTTCAGGGCGGAGTATATCATACTGCCCTTGAAACATATATTCAGGCTAATGGAAATACGTATCTTCTTAACAGAATCCCCTATATGCCTAGTTTTAATGAGGGAGCCCGTGCGCCTGTTTTTTTGACAAATAAGAGACAATCACGGTTTGATACACTTCTCAGTGCTCAAAACAGAGCAAACACATGGTATGAGAGCTGGCTTTTTAAATGCTTTAGCGAAATTCCCCTTGTAGATAATTATGCAGAAGAAATTTACAAGATTGTTCTTGGCAAACTTGAGGAAAATAATATTCTCAAGAAAACAATTATTCGTCAAGATCAGGCGATATGGGGGATTGTACCGGAGAGCTTACAGATTACGACAAATGTTGCCCAAATGCGCTGTGTGCAGTGTGGGCATACTACATCTATTTCGAGTGGTGAAGTTGAATATTGGAAAAGTATGCCATGTTTGCGTTTAAATTGTTCAGGAAGTTATTCTCAAGATGATTTTAGGGATGATTATTACGGTAAGTTGTATTCTATAGCAAATATTTATCGTATTTTTGCACATGAGCATACCGGACTCCTTACGAGAGATGAACGTGAAGACATCGAGAAGCGGTTTATGCATAATGAAAAGCCTTGGGATCCTAATCTTTTGTCAGCGACACCAACGCTTGAGATGGGAATAGATATTGGTGATTTATCATCAGTATTTTTATGTTCTGTCCCGCCAGCTCAAACCAACTATTTGCAGCGTATTGGCCGTTCTGGACGTGCAGATGGCAACGCACTTAATGTTACCGTTGCTGAAGGGATGCCTCATGATCTTTATTTTTATGCTGATCCTGAAGAGATGATATCCGGGGAAATATTCCCCCCTGGTGTCTATTTAAATGCATCGGCCATTTTAGAAAGACAGTTTGTGGCGTTTTGTATGGATAGCTGGGTAGATTCAGGAATTAGCCAGGAAGAGTTCCCCTCGTTACTGGGAAAAGTTTTAAATAATATCGACAGTCACAATGATGCCCTTTTCCCGTACACATTCTTACAATTTATACAAAAAAATACGAATACACTTCTTAGTCGTTTTTTTAATCTATTTATCGATGTGCTTGATGATGGAGCCAAGAATCTTCTAAAGATATATGTGGAGGGAGATGAAAAACAAGAAGGGACACTAGAGCATAAAGTTATTAATGCTTTGGCATTCGTATGTCGAGAACGAGAAGCCTACCAGAAGCGAGTTATTAAATTAAGGGAAATTATTAGAAAGAAAGAGAATGATCCTGTCGCTCGGGACCAAAATTATGAAAAGGATTTGGATGATCTGCGGAATGAACGGTCAGGGTTGCAGGGGCTTATAAAGAGCATAAACAGCAAGGACACTCTCAATTTCTTTACTGATGAAGGTTTTTTGCCAAATTATGCCTTTCCTGAGGCAGGAGTTATATTAAAGTCACTTATTTTTCGAAGAAAACAAAAGAATAGCGTGTCGAGCGATGACGAAGGAAACAAAAGTAACTACGATCATTGGGTGTATGAATATGAGCGGCCGGCTGTTAGCGCAATTCAGGAGTTGGCGCCCGCAAACACTTTTTATGCCAATGGCAGAAAAGTAGAGATTGATCAGGTTGATTTAAGCTTGTCTGAACCGCAAATGTGGCGATTTTGTGATGAGTGCGCTTACTCCGAATGCACTGATGTAACAGAAGAAAAACGTGGTTGCCCGCGATGTGGTAGTTCTATGTGGACGGACGCAGGACAGCAGAAAAAAATGCTGAGATTAAGGCAGGTCTTCGCAAGTTCATCTGATAAGCGGAGCCGAATAGGGGATGATGCGGAGGAACGGGCACATGTTTTTTATAACAAGCAGATGTTGGTTGATTTTGATGAACAGCATATACGGGATGCATATAGAGTTACAGATGAATCTTTTCCTTTTGGATTTGAATTTATTGATAAAGCTACCTTTCGCGAAGTAAATTTTGGGGAAAGGGGCGATGATGGAGAAGATATTCGGATCGCTGGCATTGCATTGAAACGTAATGGATTTAAATTATGTAAGTTTTGCGGGAAAATTCAGAAAGAAGGGATGGATGCTAGGCGAAAACATGATTTCAGTTGTTCCGCTCGAGGTAAAGATGATGAATCGGTATTTATGGAATGTTTGTATCTGTATAGAGAGTTTAGCTCTGAAGCGATACGGATTCTTTTGCCGATTTCACAATGCTTGGAGTCGCCCCAGAAAACCCATTCATTTATAGCCGCGCTTCAGTTAGGACTAAAAGAACGTTTCGGGGGGGCTGTTGATCATCTACAGACAACCTTATATGATGAACCCAATAAAGATTTTACCCAAAGAAAACAGTATTTAATGCTGTACGACAGGATCCCTGGGGGGACTGGCTATTTGAAAGAGCTTATGCGTTCTCCTAAACCACTGTTTGATGTGTTTGAGAAAGCATTAGGGAAGCTGAAGCAATGTGAATGTGTAAAAGATGCTGATAAAGACGGGTGTTATCGATGCATTTATGCTTTCAGAAACAGTTATGACATGCCATTGACATCACGAGCTGTAGCGATTGAATTATTGACGGAAGCCCTTAAGCATAAAGATGCATTAACTAAGATTAAATCATTGCGGCAAGTAAATATCAATGCGTTCTCAGATAGTTTGTTGGAAACTTTATTTATTGAGGCGATTAAAGGGTATAAAAAAGCCGATACTCATATACAAGTATTTCAGGAAATTGTTAATAAGAAACCGGGGTATTTCATTAAGGTTGGAAAGTATGCATATTATGTCGAACCGCAGGTGACACTAGATCGTTCGCACGGCGTAAGCATTGCCTCAAAGGCGGATTTTGTATTTTGGCCTGCACGCTCTAGTTCTACAATTAAGCCAATAGCTATTTTTGCTGATGGCTTTAATTATCATAAGGATAGAGTAGGATTAGATACCGCTCAGCGAATGGCAATAGTCCAGAGTGGACGTTTTTATATTTGGTCTGTTACATGGAAAGACGTTGATGAGGAAATTAAATCAAAAAATAACGATTATTATGAAAACATCCTAGAATGCGATGTCGCGCATAATCAGAATAAATATAACCAATATCTTGAGCTTTTTGAGGCCGAAAAGCTAAGGCAGATTTCCAAAGAATCAAATTTAGACTTGCTCATCTCATTTCTTAGCCATCCGGATGAGTCATTATGGGCACGATATGCGTTTATTCAATGTTTGTTGTGGGTTGATCCTTCCAGTGCTGATAAAGAGGCATTTAAGCGCGAATTGTTTGCAAATGTACCAGCCGACATTCAAGAGTTATATAGCGACCTAGGAACTCAGCTGCTAGTGGGAAAATATCAGTGCAAATCAGACAACGGTGGCGGGGTTATAACGGTGTATGTATCAGTTTCACCGGAAGATGTACAAGGCAAGAAATACAAAAATGGATTTATTGCTGCTCATCTTTTGGATAAGGATCAGCAAACGACATTTGAACGCGCATGGATCGGTTTTATTCGTTTGTATAACCTGATGCAATTTTTGCCTATGGGTTTTTGTTTTACGTCCACAGGTCTTTCAAAGGGAATATATGACCAATTGTTGATTGATAGAGCGCATAAACGAGAAGAAAAGAAAGCGGATATACCACTAGCTGATGAATGGCAAGAATTGAGAAATCTTTTGAGTAATGAATTTCAGTCTTTTATCGATGAGTTGATAAAAGAAAAAGTGGCCTTGCCTGACGTTGGCTATGAATTGCAAATAGGAACTGGTGAAATTATTGCTGAGGCAGAGCTAGCCTGGGAGTCGAGCAAGCTTGTCGTATTAAGTCAAAAACAAAGCGGCTATGCGGAAACATTTACAAACCAAGGGTGGAAAGCGTTTATGATCGAGGGTGCCATAGCGCAACTTGAAAATATTATAACTTGCGTTAAATAAAATAAGTGAGGTTTTATCATGCAAAAACAAGAAATAAAAGTAGCGATATCGGCTGATTTTCTTTCAGCCTTTTCTAAGATCCCTAAAGCACAACAGGGCAAGGTAATGAGGTTTGTGGAAGAGTTTAAGCGAAATCCACAAGCAGCAGGTGTTAATTATGAAAAAATCCGAGGGGTTAAAGATAGCAAATTGCATTCTGTGCGAATAGATCAAGCGTATCGTGGAATCGTAGTAAGGCCTGAGCAAGGGAATGTTTATGTTTTATTATGGGTTGATCAACATGATGCCGCATATGCATGGGCTGAAAAACGGATGTGCAAAATCCATCCTGAGACAGGAAGTCTGCAAATCTTTTCGGTAGAAGATAAAGCAATTGATGTTCAAAAAGAAGGGAAGAGGGAGAAAGAGAAAGGACTTTTCGATGATATTAAAACTAAGCTTTTACTTAGATTAGGGGTTCCTGAAGAACTGATAGAGCTTGTTCAATCAATAAAGAAAGATACCGAGTTAGAGCAACTTGAAGAACGTTTTCCTCAAGAAGCGTTTGAAGCCTTATATATGTTGGCTGCTGGTTTTACTATAGATGAAGTGTTTATTGAGTTTGATAAGAAGGAAGAACAGAAAGTCATAGATACATCTGATTATGAGAAAGCGCTTATTAATCCCGATTCGCAGAGGCGGTTTTATGTAGTAGAAAATGAGATAGAGCTCGAAGCTATATTAAATGCGCCATTAGAGAAATGGAGGGTTTTCTTACACCCATCTCAAAGACGGTTGATTGATCGAGATTGGAACGGGCCAGTGAGAATACTAGGAGGCGCTGGTACTGGAAAGACGGTTGTCGCAATGCATAGGGCGAAATGGTTGGCAGAAAACCGGGCTATTGAAAAACATGACCGGATACTTTTTACTACTTTCACGCGAAATTTAGCAGAAGATATTAAAAGTAATTTGCAAAAAATATGTTCTCCAGAGGCGTTAAATAAGATCGAAGTTGTTAATCTCGATCAATGGGTTTCTATCTGTCTGCAGAAGCACGGATACCGCTATCATATAGATTATGGGCAGGAAACACAGAAACTTTGGGGAAATGCTCTGACCCTGCAACCGGCTGACAATGGTTTATCAGAAGAATTTTATAGGGAAGAATGGGAGAAAGTAATTCAAGAGCAGGGCATAAAAACACTTGAAGAATATTTGGCAGCTTCTCGTATCGGCAGAGGAACGAAATTAAACAGAAAAATGAGAAAAGAAATTTGGATAGTTTTTGAAGAATATAGAACGCAACTAAATGAAGGTGGTTTTAAGGAAAGAGAAGATGCTCTTCGAGATTGTTGCGAAATATTGAAGCAAAAAGAAGATGCACAAGCTTACGTTGGAGTAATAGTTGATGAGGGGCAAGATATGGGGAACGAAGCTTTCAAATTAATTAGGCAAATCATTCCAGAAGGCAAAGAAAATGACATTTTCATTGTTGGTGATGGGCATCAAAAAATATATCGTCATAAGGTTGTCCTCGGGCAATGCGGCATAAATATTCGAGGCAGAGGTCATAAACTGCGTATTAATTATAGAACAACTGATGAGATCCGACGATGGGCTGTTCAAATATTGAAAGGGGTTAAGATTCAAGATCTAGATGGGCAAGAAGATAATCAAAAAGGTTATCGATCATTACTCCATGGGGTAGATCCCATTCTTAAGACATTTAAGTCATTTGATGAGGAAATAGCCTTTATTGCATCATTCGTTCAAGAAAAAGGGGATAGCGATCAAGAGACGGCAAAGGCAACGTGTGTTGTAGTGCGAACCAATAAATTATTGGAGCAATATACGACTGCCCTTGAGGGAGTTGGTGTCAAAGTTTGTAAAATACGTCGCTCGGAGGCTGAAGATAGAAAGAAAGCGGGAGTGCGTATTTCTACGATGCACCGTATTAAGGGGCTAGAGTTTGACAATATTA
>Ga0351843_1038_pt1 | contig 50625 bp, 47 predicted proteins | sample TotcelHFGM3001L4_FD_206878 | JGI IMG/M metagenome (GOLD analysis project Ga0351843, IMG submission 206878) | Enriched cells from coal bed in the Powder River Basin, Montana, United States - Total cells FGM rep1 HSBNCT.FGM.300.1.L4 ...
TCAGCCGGAGAACTATCCTCAATTCGCGCGCAAGATATACGAGGAGATGAAGACATATACAGGCGCTTTGCCCCGGGGGCGCCAGAACGAGATCCTCAAGGACGTGCCGATGGAAGGCGGCCGCAGGATGCTCTCGCCCGACGTGGCGACGATCGCGTTAGACGGCATCCTGACGATGGACCCCCGGACGGTCGAAGCTTTCACGCAGGCCGTTGAGGGGAAATACGGTGACGCGGCGCGAAACGCCCTGGCCGCGCGAAAGGGCGTCATTGACCGGTATCTGCAAGAAAAAGACCGTCTGCCGTCGCTGAGCAGCGGCGACCGCAGACTGTTCTATACCGAGTATGGGATCAAACTCAACGAGATGAATCCCGCGCTGTTTGAGAAGATAACGACTGGGTCGCTGGACCTGACTGCCGAAGAAAAAGCGCAGATGCAAACGCTCGTAACGGAGATGGACCTGGAGGGCATCGCGAAGAAGGTATTTGGGAAAGAGCTCAAAGAACTGCCTGAGGATGTCCGGCTCGTCATCCGTTCTCCTGAATTCCTGGCGTGTTTCATCGCGCTCGGGCTGGCCGCGGACAGCGGCAATACGGTCGCGTTCGACAAGAGGAACCTCTTCAATGAGGAGGGGACCGGTCCGAGCCCCTCGATGGATGTCTATATGAAGCTCCTCGGGTATGTCGCGGACTATTGCGAGAAAGAAAACAAGAAAACGCGGCTGGTCGTTTTCGATTGTAAGAAAGACGGCAAAGAGCTCAAAGACGACATGGTCGATGCCCGTCTGCAGGCGGTGAAGGGGATCGTGCAGGTTGCGCGCACCGGAGACGACGTGGTCGCGGAGATCCTTGCACGGCTCAAGATATCGGAGAACGAATTGAGCCTGATCGGTCATCAGGACAACCTTGCCTATTATCGGCAATGGATCGGCAAGCTCGTTTCGATGCTCATCTTCAGGCCCGACGGCAAATTGGTTGATCTGAGCAAGGAAGAGCTTGCGCTGATCGAAAAGATAGATCCAAAGACGGCGGCGGGGATCAAGGCGGGGACCGTCGAACTTGTCCCGGTCGTCACCTACGACAGCAAGCGTTTCAGCCAGCAGATGAAGGCGGGGCTCGCCCTCGGTATTGCCGCGTAAGGCCGTAACGGCGGATGCCCGCCCCACATCGGCTCCCGGCGCCGCGGCTTTCTCCGCTGTTTTTTGCGCAACCTTTTTACTGTATTTTCCGCCGGGGTATCTGATATACTGTTTCTATCCTAGGAGGGTTGTATGATCGACAAAGAATTGCTCGAGATCATGGCGTGTCCCGAATGTAAAGCGGATGTGAAGCTCGAAGGGGAGAAGATCATCTGCCAGAACCCGCAATGCGGCCTGCGATATCCGATCCGCGACGGGATCCCCATCATGCTTGTCGACGAGGCGGAAAAGCCGCAGAAAACAAATTAACGCGCAGCGAGTTTCGGACTAAGGGCGGCGAGATGAGAGTCTCCCGCCTTTTTTGTTATGGGCTCCCGTGCGTTGCAGAGATGTGCCGCGCTTCCTGATAAGGAGGGTTGTTATTTTCGAGTTCTTTAAAAAAAGGTTAGTCGTTAATTTTCTTTCACTGGCAAACATCCAGGTTGTCAGCTACCTCATTCCGTTTGTGACCATCCCGTACCTGGTCAGGGTCCTCGGGCCGGACAGGTTCGGACTGGTTGCGTTTTCTCAGGCGTTTATCCAGTATTTCGCCGTCGTGACGGACTATGGCTTCAACATTTCAACGACTAAAAAAATATCCGTATCGAGAAACGACCGGGAAGGACTGAGTTCAATTGTATCAACCGTATTTGGCGCGAAGGCGCTCCTCTTTCTGTTATCCGCGATCGTCTTCCTGGCTATAGTTGTGCTTGTGCCAAAATTTAGGGATGACGCGCTCTTGTATTGCATTAACTTCGGATATGTATTCGGTGCCCTCTTTTTTCCGTCTTGGTATTTTCAGGGAGTGGAAAGGATGCAGATAACGGCGGTGCTCCGGATCATCGAAAGATGCGCCTGGGCAGTGCTCATTTTTGTTTTTATCAGAAAAGAGGAAGACTATCTGCTGGTGCCGGCTTTTCAAGCGATATGCGCGTTCGGAGGCTCCCTCGGAGCGGTGATGTTCTTGCGGAAATATTTCGGCGTCGTTTTGTGCGTGCCTGATATCAAACGCGTTTTAACGGAACTGAAAGAAGGATGGCACATCTTTCTTACCATTATGAGTACGAGCCTCTTCAGCATAAGCAATACTATGATCCTTGGATTTTTCACAAATAATGCGACCGTCGGTTATTACTCTGCCGGTGAGAAAATAATCAAAGCGGCCCTGATTTTTAGAGAACCGTTTCTCCATACGGTATATCCTCATGTCTGCAAGCTGTGCGTCGAATCGACCTGCGCGGCGTTGCAGCTGATCAAAAGGACGGCTCGACTGGCCGGGGCCATCTCCGCCGTGTTCAGCGTTCTTCTGTGCATATATGCGGGTGATATTGTCCGTCTTGTTCTCGGAAATCAATATGAGCAGTCTATTCCCATGGTCAGGATACTTTCCGCGATGCCGCTGCTCACCTGTCTGTCGCTTACGTATACGCATTTTTTTCTCCTTGCGTTCGGGTATACCCGGCAATGGTCGCGGGTTGTCGTGAGCGCGTCTTTAGCGAGCGTCGGCGGCGCATTCCTGTTTGTCGGTGTGCTGGATTTGCGCGGTGCGGGTGTCGCGGTGAATGTCATCATGACGGAATTGCTTATTTTAGGCGCCGCCTATCTGCTGTATAAGAAGATCATACTAGCGAAACCGGCGCCGGTCCCGATAGCGGAAATTCCGGATGACATCTGAGCGTTGTTGCCGGGGCAGGTATTCACCCGTGGCATCCCTGCGCCGGAATGGGACACAGAACGTCTTCATTTCCGTCAAACAGAAAAACAGCAGGTTGCGATGAAGATTAATTTTGTTGTGCCGGGCATCCAGATAGGCGGCGGCATCAGGACCGTCTTTTCCTGTGCGAACCGTCTGGTGACGAAAGGGCACGAAGTAACGATCATTTTTCCTCTGGCTCCCTATACCGATCCTGGCTTTCACCCGATGTATTGGATGTCGTGTCTGCTCCACTACGCCTGTGCGGGGACGGGGGTCGGGTGGTTTGATTTGCGGGCACGGGTTAAGACTGTCGTGTCACTCGCGCCCCGCATAATTCGTTTTGTCGAGCATGCGATACCCGATGCCGATATTACGGTGGCGACGTCATGCGAGACGGCGTACTCGGTTGCCGCACTCAGCGAAAGAAAAGGCAAAAAGGCGTATTTTATTCAACACTATGAAATATGGGGGATGTGGAACAGTTGCGCGTGCTGGGATGCGGCGGCAGCGCGGGAGAGCGGGGGGGAGAGCATTTTTATGCGCATGGCAGATGTGGTTCCGGATGAACCGCTGCTGAAAAAGCGGAAACAGTATGTGGATAAGACATTTTCACTTCCCCTGTATGGATTTACGACGTCTGCCGTGCTGAGGGAGCTGATAGAGAAAAAGTTTTGCGGAAGGATAGAAGGATTGGTTGCCATTGGCAACGACTTGCGCAGTGACATAGCGCCTGGTGACAGACCCGGCAGGCGCAGGAAAAGGATTGTTATGCCGTACCGGAGGATGGAGTGGAAAGGCGACCGTGACGGTATGCAGGCACTTGAGGCCGTCAGAAAAAAACACCCTGACGCGGAGTTCGTCCTCTATGGGACGAAAAAGGACGCTCGCGTCCCGGACTGGGTGGTGTTTGTCGAAAGGATCCCGGATGAGGAACTGATCGCATTATACGCTTCGTGCGATGTTTTCGTCTATCCGAGCCGAGTGGAAGGCTTCGGATCTCCCCCGCTGGAGGCAATGGCCTGCGGCGCGGCGTGCGTGACCACCGACGTGGGCGCCGTCCGAGATTACACGGTTCCGGGCGTATCGGCGCTTCTTGTCCCCCCGAAAGATCCCCGGTCGTTGGCGGATGCTGTTATTTCACTGCTGGAAAACGATGAGAGACGCGCGCTCATCGCAGCCGCGGGATACGCGCAGGCGCAGGCGTATACGTGGGAGAGGACGGCAGATCAGATGGAAGATATCTTGAGCCGTATACACAGCGAAGGTCGCTTATGACAATTCACGACAAGGTTGCCGCGGTCGTTGTCCTGTATAACCCCGACAGTGATGTCGCGCAAAATATCCGTTCGTACATAGACAGTGTCGACATCCTGTTCGCGGTGGATAATTCAGACAACGGCTGTTATGAGCATTCCCGCGCCATCGAGAGCATGGATAACGTGTTGTATATCAACAACGGAGAGAACCTGGGTGTTGCCGCGGCCTTGAATATCGGTGCGCGAAAAGCACTCGAGGGCGGCTGCGATTTTCTGCTGATGATGGATCAGGACAGCATTGCCACTCCGCATATGATCGAACGAATGGTGGAGGCTGCCGGCGGTTTTGATATGACAAGAGTTGGCATCATTTCCCCGTATCATGAGATGGTCGGGGCGCGGCCGCCGCCAGAGGATAGTCCCTGGACATTTCCCTGTGCTGTCCCGACGTCCGGCAATCTGCTGAATCTGAGCGTGTACAGAACCGCGGGACCATTTCGGGAAGAGCTGTTCATCGACTTTGTCGACATTGAATATTGTCTGCGCCTGAAAAAAGCGGGGTTCATGGTGCTGCAGGTCAACGGTGTGAAACTGCATCATTTTCTGGGAAAGGCCCAGAGATATTGGATGTTTACCGCAACGCACCATCCGCCGCTCCGTAAATATTACAAGACGCGCAACCGTTTATACGTCGGACGCCTCTACAACAGGGATTTTATACGGTTTTTCCTCTCAGACAAGCTGCGGATACTCAAAGAAATGGTAAAAATCCTGTTGGTTGAGCATAACAAGCGCGAAAAACTGAAGATGATGGTGCGGGGATACTGCGATTATCGCAAAGGTGTTTTCGGCAAGTACAGGCCGGCTCCTGCGCGGGAGAAGGTTGCTTTCTTTACCCAGGCCGGGAAGCGCGGGGCGGCGAGCAGATACCGGGTGTATCAGTATCTACCGTATCTGCGCGCGCAGGGGATCGTCTGCCGCGTTTATCCGGCAGTGCCGGGATGCCTGCACCGTCTCAATTTCTTTTCCCGGAATAAGATCGTGAAAGGCGTCATCGCGGCGTGCGTCCTGATAAAACGTTTATGCCAGATACCGTTTGCGGCGTCCGCCGATATCATTTTCTTTCAGAAGCCGGTCCTGCCCTTCTTTTATCCTGTCGTTGAGTCGTGCGCGCGGCTGTGCAAGAAAAGGATCGTGTTTGATTTCGACGACGCGATCTTCTACCGTCCGCCGAAATGGGGCGGCCGGGGCGCGGCGATGCCTGTCGACGTGAATTTTGTCCGGATAATGGCGCTGGCGGACGTTGTTTTTGCCGGGAACGCGTATCTTGCCCAGCACGCGTCGGAATACAGCGGCAACGTCATGGTGTTGCCCACCGTGGTGGATCCGGCCTATTACACGGTCGATCACGGACGGTCGACGCGGGAAGGGCCGGTTGTCATCGGGTGGATCGGGAGCCCGACGACCTTGTTCTACGTCGAACGACTCGCGGCTGTTTTCCGGCAGCTGGCCGGGGAATATGATTATACCCTGAAAATCATCGGGGCGCGCGGCGCCGCCATCCCGGGAGTGAAGGTGGTGTGCGAGGACTGGTCGCTGGAAAACGAGCGGGAACAGCTCGCGTCCATCGATATCGGCATCGCGCCGCTCGATGACAGTGAATGGAGCAGGGGTAAATGCGGGCTGAAAATCCTGGTCTATATGGCGAGCGGCGTTCCGGTCGCCGCGAGCCCGTATGGCGTTAACGGCGAGATCATCCGTGACGGGGAGAACGGCCTGCTTGCCGTCAGCGATGACGAATGGCGGGAAAAATTGACGGCATTGATGCTGGATCGCGAACTGCGGGCGCGGCTGGCCCAGGAAGGCCGGAAAACGGTTGAGGCAAACTATTCGTTGCCGGCCGCGGCGGCTGAACTGGCGGCCTTTCTCAAGGAGCTTAACAATAAGTAGGGACAGCTACCACTTTTTAATCACTGTGTTGTTTTTTTGTTTGTTGACCGAAATAAAATAGGTAGCTGTCCCTACTTATTGAGGTGTCGCAGACGCAATTGCCCGCAGGCCGCGTTCACATCCCCGCCCTTTTCTTTCCTGAGCGTCGTCCTGACCCCGAGGTCGATCAGTATCTTCTGGAACGCGAGCTGTTTTTCGCGGCAGGGGGGCTGATAGGGGAACTCGTCGGTCCGGTTCAAGGGGATGAGGTTTATCGTGTGAGTCACGTCCCGTATCATGTGGAATAATCTCTTTGCGTTCTCCAGCGAATCGTTCACGCCGTCGATTAGCGTATAGACGATCGAGACCTTCCGCTGAGAGATCCGCACATATTCCTTCAGGGCCGCCACCAGTTCCTTGACCGGGTATTTCCTGTTGATCGGCATCAGCTTGTTCCGGAGTTCATCGGTGATGGCGTGCAGTGAAACGGAGAGGCGGACCTGCGTGTTCTCCTTCGCGAACCGGAGGATGCCGGGGATATGGCCGGCGGTCGAGATCGTGATCTTCCTGCTGCCGATCCCGAGCCCCCAGTGGGCGCGCAGGATGTCCGTCGTCTTGATGACATTTTCGTAGTTGAGGAACGGCTCTCCCATCCCCATGAAGACGATATTGTTGATGCGGGCCTTTTTGAGGTCGTTCTTGATGAGCAGGACTTCCGAAACCATCTCTCCCGCGGTGAGGTTCCGCAGGAACGGGCTCCTGCCGCTGGCGCAGAACGAGCATTCGAGCGGACAGCCGACCTGCGTGGAGACGCAGACGATCTCGCGGTCGTTTTCCGTGAGATAGACCCCCTCGATCGCCTGATGGTCCTCCGTTCCGAAGAGGTATTTTCCGGTGCGGTCACGCGCCGACGGCGATTTCTGGATGATGGAAAGGGCGGTGACGGCATAGCGCGACTTCAGGAATTCGCGCAGTTCGTGCGGCAGATCGCTCATCCCGTCGAACGACGCGCACCCCTTCTGGTATATCCAGGAGAAAATCTGCTTCGCGCGGTAGGGTTTTATGCCGTTATCTTCGAGTTCACTCTGTAGGTCGGTTAATAAGAAATCAGTTAGAAAGTGCATGTATTGATACTAATGGAGTCCATACTAAAATTTCGGAAATTTACGGGATCTTATCACGCCAATCTTTGCCAGCCAAAACATTAAGATCACTTTTAAAATGCTCAATCCGTATTTTACGCTTCGCATGAAGTTGATGCTCGAGGCTTCGGGAAAATAGCGTGTCGGGCAACTTATCTCTCCAATCGGATAACCTAACCAGATTATCTCTGCCAAAACCTCGTTGTCGAACACGAAATCGTTCGAATTGGATCTGAGCGGGAGTCGTTCCATCAATTCCCTTGAAAAAGCCCTATATCCCGTATGATACTCAGACAGTTTTGAACCCAAGGCCGTATTTTCAATAAGAGTTAGAAATCTGTTTGCAATATATTTCCAGAGTGGCATGCCACCTTTTAATGCTCCGCCGCCCAGTATTCTCGATCCTAAGACACAATGATACAGCCCATTCACAATCATGCCCGCCATGGCGGGAATGAGTTTTGGTGTATACTGATAGTCGGGATGCACCATAATAATCATATCCGCGCCTTCCTCAAGCGCCATTTCATAGCAAGTTTTTTGATTTGCACCGTACCCGAGATTCTTATTGTGGAGATGTATCTTGGCTTTTTTTAGCGTGCTCGCGATTTTTGCTGTTTCATCCCCGCTGGCATCATCAACGATGATAACTAGATCAACAATGCCTTCTTCAACGACTTCATTATACGTTTTTACAAGAGTCTTTGCCGCATTGTATGCGGGCATAATTACGACAACCTTTTTGTCTTTAAACATATGTATTTCATCCATTATTTAGAGATTGAAATAGGAGCTTCTGTTTACGAAACTTTTCTCACAATTACCTTCAATGCGACATCCCGATGGTTTTCAATGTTCCGCTTATCGCAGAAAAGAACGCACTATAATAGATATAGATCGTAAAATGCAAGATCATAGCTCCTGCTGACACCACGGCTCCGGCTATGAAGCCAAACCTGGTGAAGATGACAGACAGACAATACGATGCATATATGATCAATAATGGTTCAATTACAACACGATCACGGACTGACGCAGTATATAATGACGAAAAAAATGTATAATAGAAAATTGCAAGAGTTAACAGAAGCGTAGTATGTTTCGTTTCTTTATTAAAAAAACTCGCAAATATTCCTGTTAGACTGAATGGCAAAAGTAACCCATAGAAATAATTATATTTCAATGGCAAAATGTCCAGTGGGAGAGAGGTGTCCCAAAACATTATAAATCTTCTTACGCATAAATACAGTGTTCTGCCAGGATTACTCTTGAGATAATCGATGCTTTTTTTATAAAAATATTTTGAAATTTCAGCCTCGTTCAATCCTTCTTTTAAAAGGCGGTTATGGGCGGGCAATATTTCGTTTCTTCTGAAAGGTGCCGAATATAATCCGTTCGCCGTGGGGTTATTGGCGCCGTAAAAAACCGCCCCTCCGTTGGTTGCTACCGGAACAAGTTGTTTAAAGACGATGGCATTTCTGAGTGTCCACGGTAGTAATGTCGCAAAGACAAGGATCCCAAAAATAAGAAAAGGTTTTAGGAAATGTACTTTTCTTACGTAAATAAGCCACACCAGAACAAATAAGGGAAAAAGAAGTGCAGATGTGCGTGTCAGCATCGCCAGGCCGAGGAATATTGCTGACGATACTATGTATATATATTTTTGCTCATCGGCATAACGCAAGAGGAGATACAGTGACAGGAGGAATAAAAATATGAAAAGCGTTTCCGTGTTGAGAGATGCCGGGCCATATGAAAATGTGACAAAAGGAGGGTAGATGCTTGCGAATAAAGTGCCGATCAACCCGACGCGATTGTTAAAACAATGGGCTCCTGTCAAAAAGACCAAATAGCAGGTCATTGCTCCAAGGAGCGCCTGTATGATCGTAGCGGCGGTAAACGTGTATCCAAAGAAATAGTAGACGATTGCCAGAAAAAAAGGGTAGAAGGGCGGTCGGATTGCAGTCGGATGACCTCCCTCGCCAACATAACCGTTGCCCTGCAGGATTTGCAATGCCATGCCGTTGTATTCTGCGGCATCTTTGTGAGGCACGATTTCAGTCTGCAAAACAACTAATAGGCGGAGGACTAATGCAATAAATAATAACGAGATGAGAATAGTATTAGTTCTTGAAAAGATAAGTTTTGAGAGCATTATACAAGGCCTGTCTTGACTGCTGCGTTCAGATCATTTTTCAGATCCGGCAACAAGAAGTCAGTCAGATAATTCATGGAATAAACTTCCACGTGCTTACGCCCGTGGTATTAACTTAATTCAAGCTTCGCTTGCCCGCGGTTTTCTTGTCCTTTGATCGTTTCTTCGTCCACACCGACCGTTGATACAAAATACACGTTAGACCAAACTCCATCATCCCCCCAATACACCCTCTTAAAAAAATCGAATTTCTGTTTCAGGGCCTTGGCTGTGTTGAATTAACAATGTTCACCACACTTCCCGCAGCCTCATCCGGTGGAATCGGTGTCAGAAAATGCATGTGTTCTTCTCCACCATCTACTTCTGTTATCTCTATCTCAGGATAATACTCTTTTATCCGTTCCAACATATCCTTCAAATATGAGAGAACTTCCTTGTTGAATATCTTTCTCCTGAATTTACTTACCAGCACCAGATGATGCTGCGTGTAATATACACAATGTCCTTGCCGTCGGTATTTCATCCCCCGTAGTTTTATACCAAACGCCGAAGACAGCGGGACTACTTCATCTACGAGCTTATGCGCGTAGAATTACGATGGTACATTAAGCTATCAGAATACATCGGTCATATCAATCGTTTTTTAGAGTGATAAATGATGATCTTGTCTGTATAATGCGCATCAAACATTATCGGGTTGTTGAAGGAGGTTTGTATGGAACTGCCGCAGGTCATACTCAGGAAAAAGAACAGAGAGAGCGTCCGGGCCCTGCATCCGTGGGTATATAAGAGCGACATTGAGAAGATTGAAGGCGATCCCGGTCCCGGCGACATCGTCTGCGTGCGATCGCCCAAGAATAACGTCATCGGGTACGGCTGTATCAACCGCGCATCCGAGATCGCCGTCAGATTGCTGTCCCGGGAAGCGTTTCACCCGAACACCGATTTTTTTATCCAACGCATTAAGGCCGCGTTCGATTACAGGAAAAAATGGATACACGGGACGGACGCCTACCGCGTTGTCCACAGCGAAGGGGATTTCCTGCCCGGCCTGATCATTGACAGGTATGCAGACACGGTCGTGGCGCAGTTCCTGACCCTCGGGATGGACATCCGTCGCGACATCATCGTCGAGGCGGTCACCGAGGTCCTGAAGCCGAAAGGCATCTATGAGCGCAGTGACGTCCACGTCCGGAAGTACGAGTCGCTCGAGCCGAAAAAAGGATGGATCTCCGGGGCGGGGGAGACGGAGGTCCGGATCGAGGAAAACGGCGTGCGCTTTATCGTCGATATTGAAAACGGCCACAAGACGGGGTTTTATCTTGACCAGCGTGCAAACAGGAAGCTGATCGCGCCGTATGTCGCGGGAAAAGATGTCCTTGATTGTTTCAGCTACACGGGGAGTTTCGCCGTGGCGGCCGCGGCGGCAGGCGCGCGATCGGCCCGATGCATCGATGCCTCGGAGGACGCGGTGAGGCTCGCGGCGCGTAACGCCGAGCTGAACGCCTGTGCGGACCGGTGCCGTTTTCAGGCAGGGAACGTCTTTGACGAGCTCAAAAAATACGATAAGGAAGGCCGCCGGTACGACGTGATCTTTCTCGACCCGCCGAGTTTTACCAAGAACAAGGCGTCGGTTGACGAGGCCTACCGCGGCTATAAGGAGATCAACCTGCGCGCACTTAAGATGTTGAAAGACGGCGGCTACCTCCTCACTTCGACCTGTTCACACCACGTTACCGACGAGATGTTCAGGGATATGCTCAAGGACGCCGCAGAGGACGCGCGAAAAACGGTGCGCGTTATCGCGCGGGGGGCGCAGGCGATAGATCATCCGGTTGTGTTATCGATCCCGGAGACGGAGTATCTGAAGGCGTATCTGGTGCAAGTGAGCTAGATGACCGGTCAGCCGGACAATGGGGGATTCTAGATAGGCAGGTATCTTTTCTCTGATCTATATCTTGGCAAACCGGTTATACAGAAGCGTAATCACCGCATAGATCAAATCCTTCGCCTTGATCTTTTTTCCCTGTTTCGCAGAGCGGGCCTGGTACGCTATCGGCAACTCGATGATGCGTGCTCCCATTTTTGCCAGTTTCGCGTTGATCTCCGGGTCGATGGCAAATCTGTTTGTGCGCAGATGCATCTTTCTGACGAGCTTTGTCCGTATTGCTTTATAGCAGGTCGCCTCGTCCGTCAGAGACAGGCCGAATAGAAGATTGGTCAGCGCGGTCAATATTTTGTTGCCGATCCAGTTGGGGAACGCCATCCCCTCAGGCCAGCGGCAGTTCATGAATCTACTTCCGAAGACCGCATCGGCTTCACCGTTGAGGATCGGTTGTATCAAGCGGGGAATATCTTTTGGGGCGTATTCGGTGTCTGCGTCTTGTATGATCATTATATCACCGGAAGCGTGTTGAATGCCGGTCCGGACCGACGCGCCTTTCCCGCGGTTTATCTGGTTTCGAAACAGCTTTAGATTCTTATGTTTTTCCTTTGAGCGAAGGATCATTTCTTTTTCATAGGTGCGGTCAGAGCTTGCGTCGTCAACAATGATTAGCTCATGTTCGATCGGATACTGTACCGCGTTGACATATGAAATGATCTCGCAGATCGTCGCGCTTTCGTTGTACGTAGGTATTATGATGGAAAGTTTCAGGTTTTTTTTGCCTTGAAGTACCATATTGTAGAAATTATAAATCAAAAAATGTCTTTGTCAACCGATAGACAGAAAAATCTATGCTTTTAGAGCTAAAAATGGTACAATTTACTAATTTATTTCGCATAATACCCGAGGGATAGTTTGATGCGTACATTATTTTTCCTTATTGCGCTGCTCTGTTTTGCTCTATTGCTAAGAGTCTCCTTCATAGTTGCTTATGATAACAGCAAGTTCCTTGCCCAGGAATTCTTTGCGGGGGATTCGGCCGCGTATGATTCAGCCGCTCTCAATGTGATGGAAGGGAACGGATTTCTGGCAGACGGATATCGGGCAAAGTACGGGCCGATCTACCCACTGTTTCTGGCGGGCGCCTATCGTGTTTTTGGACATGATATTGTGGTTGTCCGATTTTTACAGGCACTGCTCGGGGCGCTTTCATGCGTTATTGTCTATTTCATCGGGAAAGATATTTTTAACGAGCCGACAGCCTGGTTGGCGTCAGCGGGTCTTGCCCTGTATTACCCGGCCGTGCAAATGCCCGCCTACATTATGGCGGAAGAAGTCTATGTGTTTGTCCTGTTGGCCACCATCTGGTGCGCGGTACGCCTGATCCGACAGCCGAACTTTCTTTTGGCAGCAGCTGCCGGAATGACCTATGGCGTTGCTGTTCTCTGCAAGGGCGCCCTTTCAGGTTTTATCCCATTTTTCGCGCTCGTAGTGTATTGCTCGATCGACGCGGCTTCTAAGCGAAAAATTAAGTACCTTGCCGTCTTCCTGCTGGTGTTGGCGGCAACGCTGACCCCCTGGATATATCGCAACTATTCTATTTTCAAAAAATTCATTCCGGTGACCATCCATTCCGGTGATCTGCTGTACAAAGGGAACAGCCCGGAGGCGACCGGCGGCAGCGGCGGCTTTCATACCCGAGGCATTGATTTCATTGACGCTCCGGCGGTGCCCGGACTGAACGAGTATGAACGAGATCAGCATCTGAAACAGAGGGCGATCGCGTACATGAAAAATAACCCCGGCAGATGCGTTGAGCTCGCCCTGATCAAATTCTGGAACATGTGGCGGCCGTATCACACTGATACCCGGTCCATCAGCAAACTTGTCATGTGCTGTACGTATGTGCCGATCGTTTTCTTCGCGCTCGTCGGGATGTGCTTCTCTCTGCGCTGGTGGAGGAGATATCTTCTGTTTTATCTGCTTTTTGCCTACTACATCGGCGTGCACATGGTCCTGATCGGCATCATCCGCTACCGGTATCCGATGGAACCTTTTTTGATCATCTTTGCAGCATACGGCTTATGGTGCCTGTATGAGCGATTGACCGGACTGCCGGCGTTTGCGGGGGCGAAACGCGCCTGAAAAGAGATAAAGCGTGTTTTCCAAATAACTTGCAAATAGCTCCAGCTGGATGTAAAATCTATAGCAATTAATTTGGGAAAACAGTGCGATTATACGGAGGGATTTATGCGCTTTTGGACTGATAAAAAAGTGATGGTAACGGGCGGCGGCGGTTTCCTGGGGTCATATGTTACGGCGAAGCTGAGAGAACTGGGCTGCAGAGACATCTTCGTCCCGAGGCTTGAAGGGTATGACCTTGTCCAGATGGACGCGGTCAAGAAGGTGTATGCTGATGCGTGTCCCGATATCGTAGTCCATCTGGCGGCGGTCGTCGGCGGGATCGGCGCGAATAGAGAGAACCCCGGAAAATATTTTTATGACAATTTGATGATGGGTGTCCAACTCATGGAAGAAGGCCGTCAGCGGGGGATCGAGAAGTTCGTGGCGCTCGGGACGATCTGCTGTTACCCGAAGTTTACGCCGGTGCCGTTCAAAGAAGACGATGTGTGGAACGGATATCCGGAGGAAACCAATGCGCCGTACGGCCTGGCAAAGAAGATGCTGCTGGTCCAGGCGCAGGCCTACCGCCAGCAGTACGGGATGAACGCGATCTTTCTGATGCCCGTCAACCTGTACGGTCCGCGAGATAATTTCGATCCGAGATCATCGCATGTTATACCGGCGCTGATCAAGAAGGTCTTTGATGCCAAGCATGCCGGCGAGAAATCGATATCGGTATGGGGGACCGGGAAGGCGACGCGGGAGTTCCTCTACGCGGAAGACGCAGCGGAGGGCATCCTTCTCGCCGCGGAAAAGTACGATAAGCCTGAGCCGGTGAATCTCGGTGCGGGTTTTGAGATCTCCATTAAAGACCTGGTCGAGCTTATCGTGAAACTGACCGGGTTCAAGGGCGCTATCAGATGGGATGCCACAAAGCCCGACGGCCAGCCGCGCCGTATGCTGGACGTGTCGCGTGCCCAAAAAGAGTTTGGATTTAAAGCGAAGACATCTTTTGAGGAAGGGTTGAAGAAGACCATTGAGTGGTATCAGCAGGACTTTCTGAAGAAATGAAGGGTAGTGATGATGCAGGGTGGAGCTCTCTGAATCTACATGAAATAGGGGAGTTTAAAGATCTTTTTTCTCCCTTGCCTGGCACGATTTTCAGTGGTGCCTTCCGTATATCCTGATTGCTCTTACCGGCACCTATGGAAGTGGTTCTTCACCCTTGTTGGTGGCTGTAGCAATAGCATGGTCGCTAGCACGGATTTGACATCAAATTCGTGCCGCATTATACCGTTCTCTTTCAATTTTGCTCGGCCCGGTTGATATGTGGGGGGCATTCACCGTTTGTAGCTGCACATGGCGCAGTTTTAGATGGACAATCCGGGGAATAGCACTCCTCTTGCATTTACAAATGTCCGGCATATGGGAAATTTTGTTGAAGTGAGAATAATATTCCCAGATGCATATGGTAGAATAACTTAAGGGTTTTTTACGTAATACTATGTCTATTTCTGACAACAAAGTAACCGTCCTGATTTTAACCTATAACGAAGCGCTTTTTACCACGGAGTGTATCGCATCCGTTCTGCAGTCGGCACGGGTGGAGGCCGAGGTCATTGTCATCGATAACGGTTCCGTTGACGATACGTTCGATAAGCTGAAAAGCAATTTCGGCGGCCGGATCACGCTGATCAGGAATGAGAAAAACCTTGGAGCTGCCGGGGGGAGAAATCAGGGTATTGAGTGTTTTTTGAGTAATAGCAAGAACCGCTATCTATTGCTTCTGGACAATGACACGATTTTAAAAAAAGATACACTGTATGAGATGCTCCACCTCCTGCATGACGATCCAAAGATCGGCGTTGTCGCGCCGTTTGAATATTATTATGACCATCCCGATGTGATCTCCTACGCCGGTGGTGCATATATTGATTGGGGAAGGGGAAGTTTTTACGGTTCGATGCAGGGTGAGGCGCGCAAAACAGGAGAGATAGTGAGAGAACTCGATGTTGCTCCTTCGGGTTTTATTCTCGTCAAAAGGGAAGTGTTTGAGCGGGCGGGGGGCTTTGACAGTAGATATTTTATTTATTTCGAAGATCCTGACTGGTGTTTGAGAGCGCGGAAAGCCGGGTATAAGATTGCAGCGACATCACGCGCTGAATTATTGCACAGGACATCGCAATCACTCGGGATGGAAACGCCTTCTTTTTATTACTATCGGACACGAAACAGATTCTTGTTTATGGAAAAAAATGCGGATAGTTTCCACAGGTTACGTTTCAATTGCTATTTCGCGTATGAATTCATCATGTTGACGCTGCCGACATTGGTTTTAAACAAGATGTGGAAACAGCTCAAAGCGGTTTGTGCGGGAATCGTTGATCATCTGCGAGGTAGATATGGAGAAAAAGTATGTACTTGGTGAGGTTTCGGTGAAGGAGCACAGCAAGCCCTTGATCTCGGTAGTTTTGGGAACGTATAACCGTCTTGCGTTCCTCAGGTTGACCGTAGAGAGTATTCGGCATGAGCTTGCCGGCATCCCGTCGGAAATAATCGTTGTGGACGGCGGGTCGCGGGACGGCACGGTTAAATGGCTGCTCAAGCAAAAGGATATTATTACTATCGTGCAACACAATCATGGCAGCTGGAAAGAGAAAGAGGTCGAGCGGCGTTCGTGGGGATACTTCATGAACCTTGGTTTTAAGTGTGCACAGGGCACCTATGTGTGCATGTTCAACGATGATTGCCTGGTCGTTCCCGGCGCACTGAAGAACGGGTGCGACTTGTTCCGTCGGGAGGAAGCGGCAGGAAAAAAGGTTGGGGCGGTCGCGTTCTATTGCCGCGATTTGCCTGAGCAGCGCACCTATTCCGTTACCAAGACGGCAGGGACCGTTGATATCAATAACGGCCTTTTCTTGAGAAAAGCCCTTGAAGAGATTGGGTATATCGACGAGGAAGCTTTCATGTTCTATTATGCGGACCGGGATGTTGTCCTGCGCTTGCGCGAGAAGGGATATTGCACGATTGATTCCCCCGATTCGTATATCGAACATTATTTTCACGCGGCGCTTGAGGTGAGGGCATCGAATCAGCGTACGGCGCAGGAAGATTGGGAATCGTTTGTCAGCAGGTGGGGCGATGTGATATCCCTGAATAAGAAAGGGGGATTTGACTGTTGTATCGAGCGGGAACACGTTGATGCGTATGCCACGGCCGACAAATTCAAGCCGTTGCACGCGCGGAATATTCGATATGCGATGCGGAAAGCGTTACGGTCCTGTTTTGAGAAATTGTATGGCTCTGCGGTGATCAGAAAGATTTCCGATTGGTCTCCATCCCTAAAATCTCTTCGTAGACGCATCTCGAATAAGATGGTACAATAAACGATTATTTTACCATTCCGTGTGAAATACAGTTGAAGCACATAATTTATTAACTGCAAGAGACCTTCATGCAGGGAAATATATCGCAAAAACTAGTTGTCATTCAGCCGACCAGAGGATGGCGCGCGCTGAAGCTCCACGAACTGTGGGAATTCAGGGATCTTTTCTATTTCCTTGCCTGGCGCGATATCAAAGTCCGCTACAAGCAGACATTTTTCGGCATCGCGTGGGCGGTGTTTAACCCTCTGGCGCAGATGCTGATATGGGCCTTTCTCTTTGGAAAAATCGCCCGGTTTCCCTCGAACGGACTTCCCTATATACTGATCGCTTTGACCGGGACGCTGGTGTGGAATTACTTTACGGCGGTCGTGACAGGTTCGTGCAACAGCGTGGTCAGCAACGCGAATCTGGTTTCGAAGATATACTTCCCGCGCCTTATCATACCTCTTTCCGTTATTTCTCTCGGTCTGCTTGATCTTGCCATATCGTTCGGGGTCGGGATCTTGGTCATGGCGTATTATCAGGTGGCGCCTCACATTCAGGTGGTCTTCTTGCCGATTTTTGTCATCCTGGCGACGATAAGCGCGATGGGGATCGGGTTGTGGGCTTCGGCTGTTGGGGTGAAGTACCGGGATATCGGAAAGCTGATCCCGTACGCGCTTCAACTGTGTTTTTTCGTGACGCCGGTGGCGTATCTCGGCACGGTTTTTCCCGAAAAGCACCAGTGGCTTTTTTATCTCAACCCGATCGCGGGTGCCATTGACGGTTTTCGCTGGTCGCTCCTGGGAATCCCGATCGATTGGGGGCGTGTGGGCATCTCTTCCCTGATAGGACTGTTCGCGTTCCTGTACGGCATCTTCTACTATAAACGGATGGAACGGACATTTGCGGATGTGATATGAGCGATACGGTTATCCGGATTAACAACCTCGGCAAGCAGTACCGGATCGGCGAAACGCTGAAACACGACACGTTTCGCGATCTGGCTGCGGACTTGTTTTCACGCCACGTCCTGCGGAGGAAATCTAGCCGCACAAAGGATGTTGAGACGATATGGGCGCTGAAAGGCGTTACCTGCGAGATCAAGAAGGGAGAGGTGGTCGGGATCATTGGAAGGAACGGGGCAGGTAAGTCAACACTGCTGAAGATGCTTTCGAGGATCACTGACCCCACGGAGGGGAGAGTGGAAATATTCGGCCGTGTTGGCAGTCTCCTCGAAGTCGGGACCGGCTTTCATCCGGAACTGACCGGCAGGGAGAATATCTATCTGAACGGCGCGATCCTCGGTATGGCCAGAAATGAGATCCATAAGCGGTTTGACGAGATAGTGGCGTTCGCGGAGATCGAGAAGTTCCTTGATACGCCGGTCAAACGGTACTCGAGCGGGATGTACGTGCGGCTTGCGTTCGCGGTCGCGGCGCATTTGGAACCGGAGATACTGATGGTTGACGAGGTTCTTGCTGTCGGCGATGCCGCGTTCCAGCGGAGATGTCTGGGAAAGATGGATGATGTCGCGAAAGCAGGTCGGACAATAATATTTGTCAGCCATAACATGGCCGCTGTCAATTCACTATGTAGCCGTGCCTTTCTTTTGGGAGGGGGCAATCTTATTTTTGAGGGGGCTACTGAAGCGGTTGTCGAAAACTATCTGCAGTCTTCTGCAAAAACAGAAAAGATGCCCATCGACCTGAGGACAGACCGCGCCGGTGATGGGAGCGTGAAAATCGTTTCACTAAAAATTGAGAATGCGGAAGACGGTAAACTTATCCGGATGTGCAGCAAGATAAAGATCACGATCGGCTATGAGAGTAATAAAATTATTCAGTTTCCCCAAGTAGTCCTGAGTATATACGACATGACAAATTACAGGATATATAATCTTAATAGCGACGCAGAAGGCGGTATCCCTGAGGCACTGCCGGCCAGAGGGGTAATTACCTGTATCACCGATCCTATAAATCTAACCCCCGGAAAATGTTATGTTAATCTTTCTCTCAGCAAGGGGAGGATAGTTGCTGATTATATCCAGCAAGCTGCATTTTTCGACGTTGAAGTTGAAGCGATTTATGATACCGGTCATATACCTCATCGTAATATAGTGCCCTGTATTTTGCGCCACAAATGGTCATGTGAACAAAAATGATATAATTTATGAAGATCGGCCTAATTACTACTTTAGGAACAAATCTGGGCGACGATCTCATTCGCGCAGGTATTTGCCATATTCTCAAAGAGGTTTTTAGCGGGCAAAAGATCGAATTTGCCTGTGTCAATAAGCATAAACCGTACACCGTGTATCCTCCCTGGCATCCTTTGCGCTGGGCACCGCGCGGTCAACGGATCCTTCGCCGTGTTTTGCCAAAATATGGATTAAGTATCTTCGACCGGTGCGACTGTATTGTTCAATGCGGCACCCCTGTCATCTGGCCGGGCTGTCATAAATGTGAGTGGGCGGTACCGGTATGGCATGAGGTTGTAGGGCGTTTGAGTCAGAAGGGGATCCCGGTATTCAATCTGGGTGCAGGTTCATGTTATCCGTGGAAAAAACAGCCGGAATCTGTAACCGATGAAGAAGATCGCGCATATCTGCAAAAGATCCTGGGGTATTGCAAGATAACAACAGTGCGGGATGTGCTCGCGCATACGCTCCTAAAAAACCTGGGATATGAGAGCCCTTTTATTCCCTGCCCGGCATTGGTGGCCGGTCGTCCGTATGCAGGCAAGCCGGCCGATGACGGCTTTGTTGTGATCAATTACATGGAAAAGGGCGGACACTACGATTGGGAACAGAATATTGATGCGGCGATCTGGAGTGCTTCTGTCGTGAAGCTGGTCCAGCATATCAGGAAGCGCCACAAAGTTGTGTTTTTATGCCACGACCTGAAAGAGCATGCTCTAGCATCAAGAATGGATCCTTCTATACCGTGTTTTTTGCCCAAAAACCTTGATCAGTATTTTTCTTTTCTTGCCCATGCAAAAGCGGGTATATGCAACCGCCTGCATGCTTCCGTCGCATTAGCAGGAATAGGTATTCCCACCGTTGCGGTCGGGACAGACACCAGAATGAAGATGGTGGAAGCGATCGGACTGCCGTCTTTCTATGTCAAAGACGCCTTTCAAGAAAAGGTTACGGATGCTTTCGAAAACATTATGAATAGGAGAAAAAGTGAATATGAGCGCCTGATCGCACTGCGGGAACGGACGTGGAATCAATATGTAAACATAGTGAAAACATGCATAGCTAGCAAAGAATGACCTGTCTCGGTTTGCTTCAGTATGCTGTGTCCTGATATAGGTTCGTACCGTAACGTGTTGCTCCTGTGATAAAAAGACCTTGAATATGAAACTGAATGTTGGATGCGGCACCGATTATCGAGAGGGCTTCGTGAACATAGACGGGAGCAATGCGCTGGCTCGTGTCGATAAGATTATAGATATCTCGTCTGACAGCTTGCTTGCTCATTTTGAACCATCTTCAGTCGATTTTATTCTGGCCAACGACATTATAGAACATCATTTTCATTGGGAAGCTGTGAGAATACTTCGACAGTTCTTCGCACTGCTTCATACAGGTGGAACAGTTGAAATTCGAGTTCCTGATGCTGAATATATTATTAAGAGCTGGCGCTTGTCTCTGCAGACGAAGCTCAACCTGCTTTTCGGAGGACAAGACATTCCTCAGGGAAGGGATGTCGAGATGGATGAATCAAGGAAGAAATATCCTCAATATTTTTGTCATAAATACGGCTGGACAAGAACTTCGATGCAGCAGGCATTAGCGTTGATTGGCTTTACTACTGTTACAAGCCGGAGAGTCGGAGAAAACTTTATAACTCTTGCTGTAAAGTAGAATGCAATGTCTATGATCGAGCGAAAATGGGTGAAAAGCGCCTGCACTGTTTACTCGGCGAGAAGATTTCTTTTGTATAAACATATGCTGAGATTGCCAAAATATATACTCTCCCGGTTGGAATCACAACTGTTATCACCCAGGTTCGCGTTTTTGATCGGTGAGCCGATCTTCCATCTTATGGGTATGAGGCCAAGGAAAGTAGACCTGGCCTTGGAAGTGACGAAAAAGGTTCTGATTGTGCGCCTCGACGAGATCGGAGATGTAGTCCTCACAACGCCTTTCCTAAGGGAGTTCAGAAAGAATCTGCCCCGGGCATGGATCACGCTGGTCGTGAAGCCTTCTGTTTTTAATCTGGTGGAGCTCTGTCCTTATGTCAACGAGGTCCTCACGTATGATTGGAGCAAGAAAAATGGTTCTTCTGTGTGGCGGCGTCATTGGCGAGCATTAAAGCTGAGTCGGCGCCACTTCTGGAAGAGGAGGTTTGATTTGGCTATCGTTCCTCGATGGGATGTGGATTATTATCACGCATCGTTTGTAGCCTATTTCAGCGGAGCTCCGCGCCGGGTAGGGTATTCAGAAAACTGTACTGACTTAAAAAAAACATATAATAAAGGTTATGATGAACTTTATACAGATATCATATCTGAAACGACGCAACAGCATGAGGTGGAGATAAGCTTGGATATTTTGCGATTAATAGGTGGCGTTGCGCATGATGATCAATTGGAGCTGTGGACAGAAGATAAAGATGAGAAATATGCCGAACATCTTTTAGCTGCCAGAATGAATTCAATAGATTATCCTATTATAGCGATGGGTATTGGTGCAGGCTCGAAAAAAAGAATCTGGCCATCGGATAGATATAGGGAACTTGCTTTGTGGCTAAATGAACGATATAACGCGATCATAGTTTTATGTGGTTCATCAGATGACGTAGAGAATGCCAGTGTAATTGAAAATCAACTTGGTTCTCTGATTATTAATTTGATCGGGAAGACGACGCTGCTTCAAATGGCCGCAATAATGAAGCGTTGTAGATTGTATGTTGGCAATGATGCCGGTCCGATGCATATTGCAGCAGCTGTGGGTGTCCCGATTGTTGAGATTTCCTGTCATCCAATAACTGGAAGTATATATCACTATAATTCACCGGTTCGGTTTGGTCCTTGGGATGTTCCGTGTCGCATCCTTCAGCCGAAAAAAACCGTTGTTCCATGTGTAAACGGCTGTGAAGCGGAAAGTCCGCACTGCATATTGGACGTTACGGTTGATAACGTGCGAGAAGCAGTTTCCTCTCTCTTGGCGAAAATAGGCAAAAGATGAGGGTATGTGCTGTGCGCATAACATGGCCGATAACGCATATTTTTGAGAACACATATATAATCGAATAGGCACCATGAGTACCATATCAATGATCACTCCTTCCTATAACCAGGGACAATTTATTGAGGAGACCCTCAAGAGGGCGATTTCGGCATTGAGTATATCATCGTTACGGCGGCTCAACGGATGATCCTGTCGCTATCATGAAAAAATATGACGGCCAGCTGCAGCGCAGGGAATATCCGATTTCATGCAAAGGGATAACCTACCGGTGGGTCTCTGATAAAGACAACAGCCAGGCCGATGCCAGCAATAGCGGATTCCGGCCGGCGACGGGGGAGATTCTTGCGTGGCTCAATTCTGACGATACGTATATACCTGGCACTTTGGCAAGTGTAGTTAATATTTTTTCTATAAATCCTGCGGTTTCACTTTTGTATGATCTCGAAGTAAACACGAAACAAAAAGGCCGTCATCTGTGCTGGTGATCCAGGAGATGGCGGCCTTTTTTTGTATTACTTCAACAGCTCGTTGATTTGTTTCTCAAACTCTTCCTTATCGGTGTACCCGACGTGCCGTTTGTGCAGTTTTCCGCCCGGCGCATATATATGCGTGTCGGGGATCCCTCTGATCCCGTACTTCATGGCGACGTCCGGATCGGCCAGGTACAGCGGATAGTTGATCCCTTTTTCCTTCGCGAAATTCTGCACGAGTCCGGCCCCGCCCGTGTCGACGGAGACGCCGATGATCTCCACCCCTTTGTCCTTGTATTCGTTATAGAGCGCGATAAAGCCGGGTATTTCGGCCTGGCAGGGGGGGCACCAGGTCGCGAAGAAGTCGACGATGAGCGCCTTGTTGGCGTTGTTTTTGATCTTTGCGTCTAATTCGCCCGCGCTGATCGACTTGATCTCCTGGGCGAAAGCGACAGCGGTGAACGCGCATATCATCGCGACCGCAACCATTGAAGCACATGCTCTTTTCATACGACCTCCTTTGCTGGTTTCGTACGTTATGACGATTATATCACCGAAAATGTTCAGGTCAAAAAAAATCGGGGCCCGCGGGAGCCCCGATTTTTTGTGTGATGCTGTGTGCTGTTTCAACGGACCGAGCTTTTTCCCTCGTTTGCTTTCGCATCCATGCTTTCGGCAAGCTCTTCCGGGATGTCTTTCTTCGACACGGAGATCGCGATCGCGACGATGAGGACCGCCGAGCCCATAAGCGCCCAGACCACCATGCCGGTCTCCTCGTATTTCACGATCAGCGGCACGATAAGCAGGGCCACCATGTTCATGACCTTGATGAGCGGGTTCAACGCCGGGCCTGCCGTGTCCTTGAGCGGATCGCCGACCGTATCGCCGGTAACCGACGCCTTGTGGGCCTCGGAGCCTTTGCCGCCGAAGAGGCCGTCTTCGATCGCCTTTTTCGCGTTGTCCCACGCGCCGCCGGCGTTCGACATAAAGACCGCCAGGAGCTGACCTGAGAGGATCATCCCCGCGAGGAACCCGCCGAGCGCCTCTTTATGGAGGAGGAAGCCGACGATGATGGGGGAGAGGATCGCCAGGAGCCCCGGCCCGATCAGTTCTTTTTGCGCCGCTGCCGTGCAGATGCCGACAACACGGCCGTAATTCGGCAGTTTTGTCCCTGCCCAGATCTCTTTGTCCTGGAACTGGAGGCGTACTTCTTTCACGATCAGATACGCCGCGCGGCCGACCGCCCTGATCAGCAACGAGCCGAAGAGGAACGGGATTGCGCCGCCGATCAACATGCCGATAAAGACCGGCGGGTTCGCGACCGACAGGAGCGATGCGATTTCATCATACGTCTTCCCGGCGACGAGCGCTATGTCGGTGATGTACGCGTTGAACAATGAAACAGCGGCAACGACCGCCGAGCCGATCGCGATACCTTTCGTGATCGCCTTGGTCGTGTTGCCGACCGCGTCGAGGTCCGCGAGTGTCTGGCGGGCGCCTTTATCGAGGTGGGCCATTTCGCCGATCCCGTTGGCGTTATCGGCGACGGGGCCGAAGACGTCCATCGAGATGTTGTTTCCCGTCAGGGTCAGCATGCCGATACCGCACATCGCGACGCCGTAGGCGATATATGTCGGGCTTGAGCCCATGTAAATGAGGACCGACGCGAAGATCGAAGCGGCGATGATCAGGATGGCCCATACCGAGCTTTCCAGGCCGACCGAGATACCGGTGATGATCGTCGTCGCATGGCCGGTCTGGGTCGATTTTACGATCGACTGCACCGGCCCGCCTTCTGTTTTTGTGAAATGCTCGGTGACCCTGTTGATGGTAATCGCCAGGACGATGCCGACCATGGTTGTCCACACCGGCCGCATGTCAAGGCCCGGTACGCCGAGGCTGATCCACGCCGGGAGGTTCGTCCAGTTCGGGTCGCGCAGATAGTAGTATCCGATGACTGTGAAACCGACGATCGAGATGACCGCGGAAAGGATGAATCCGACGTTGATTGCCCGCATCGCGTTCCTGACCTGATCGCTTGTCCGTACCGCGTAGGTCCCGATGATCGAGCTCAGGACGCCGATGGCGCGTACCAGCAGGGGGAAGATAACGCCCTTATGGCCGAACGACGCCCAGCCGAGGATCATCGCCGAAACGATCGTCACTTCGTACGACTCGAAGATGTCCGCCGCCATGCCGGCGCAGTCGCCGACGTTGTCACCGACGTTGTCCGCGATGGTGGCCGCGTTTCTTGGATCGTCTTCGGGGATGTCTTTTTCGATCTTGCCGACGAGGTCCGCTCCGACGTCAGCGGCCTTCGTGAAGATACCGCCGCCGACCCTCATGAAGAGCGCGAGCAGGGTGCCGCCGAAACCGAAACCGAGCAATACCTCGTAGGCGCGTTCGCCGTATAACATGAAGATAACCGTGCCGCCGAGGAGCCCGAGCCCGTCTGTCAGCATCCCGGTGATCGTCCCGGTACGGTACGCGATCTTGAGCGCCTGCCCGAAGCTGGTCCGGCTGGCCGCCGCGACGCGCACGTTGCCGCGGACCGCGAGGTTCATGCCCACAAAGCCGACGGTCGCGGAGAAGATCGAACCGGCAAGGAACGCGAGGGCCCTGCCGAGCGCCACATATTTTACGCCGGCCGTGAAATAGAGGGCCGCGGTAAGTATCAATATGAGAAAAACGATCGCCTTGAACTGCTGTCGCAAGTAGGCCGTGGAACCTTCGCGGATGGCGCCGGCGATCTTCTTCATCGCGTCGGTGCCTTCATCTTCGGCGAGGACCTGCTTCATCAGGAACCCGGCGTACAGGAGACCGAGGATGGCGGTGCCGAGGACTGACCAGAGGGCGAATTTTTCCATGAGGGTGAATACGGGGCTCCTCATGAATGAAAAGAACTCGAACGGTGCCTCTGTCCCGGGGAGGCCTTCTGCCGCAAACGCGATACAGGGGAGCGCGAACATGACGCCGAACACGACGAACGACAACAAACCCTTGAAGCGATTAAAACTACTCATATGGCCAACTAACTCCTTTCTTTTTGTTGGACAATAAAGCGTTTATTCTAGGGAAAGACGGCCCGCCGGTCAATTTATTTTTGACATTTTGACAAATTCGCCGGGTTGCAATAAAATGTTGCTCATGAAGTCGATTGCCCCGATGAAACGGATCATGTCGATAGTCCTGTTGTTGTGCGCAACTGCCCCCGCCGCCCTGGCGCAGGAAGCGGCAAGCAGTCAGCCGCCGGAGAAACAAGACATATCTGCCCCCGCTGCCGTTCCCGAAAAAAACATTCAAACAGAGTCGGCGTCCCTCGTTCAACAGATCGCCGAGTCTGAGGAAAAGGTCCGCGGTCTCGAGAACCGGCTTCGCGAGCTTGAAAGCGCAGGAATCAGCGAAGCGCGGACCGAGCATCCGCTGGCCGCGCGTTTCAAAGAAAAATTCATCGACCTGCTCGACAGCGAGGATCCCGCTGTCAGGGCCTCCGCGGTCGAATGCCTGGCCGCCCTTCGGATCCCCTTTGCCGAGATCAAGAAGCGGATCATCAAGGTTCTTGCTGATGAAACGCCCGAGGTCAGGTCGTCCGGTGTCGAGGCTATACGGGCGCTCAATGTGCCGCTTTCCGAAGTGAAAGCGAGTCTGCTCGCAATGCTGAAAGACGAAGATGACGACGTCCGTGTGAAGGCCCTGCGGCTTCTCATTGACCTCAAGGTGCCGGCGGAAGATGTGAAAGCCACGTTGCTGAGAGACTATGAACGCAAGGAAGGCCAGCCGCCGCTTGATGTGATCAGGGGCATGGTTGAACTGGGGATCCCGACGGAACGCGTTAAGAGCGACCTTCTGCGGGACCTCGACCACCGGGACTGGTTTATCCAGAGATACGCGATGAGGGGGCTGATCATCCTGCGGGTGCCGTATCCGGAGATCAAAGGACGCCTGCTGAAAAAACTGCAGGGCAGGGAGCTCCAGATCCGTCTTGGGGCCGTGAGGTGGCTGATCGCGTCCGCGCCGCCGGCGGAGATGAAAGACGAACTGTTCGCGAAACTCAACGACTACTACGGTGAGGTGCGGAACGAAGCGGTCGAAGGGCTCCCGAAGAGCGGCCTTGATCCGGAAGAGATAAAGAAAAAACTTATCGAGAAGATCGGGGACGAGAGCGAATTGGTCCAGCGGACGGTGTTCGGGATGCTGGGCGATCTTCCGGTTTCCCTCGATGACAGCAAAGAGGTCCTCCTGGAGAAACTGGACAGCAAATCCTCGCTTGTCCGGCTGGACGTCATCAGGTGTCTCCTGCTGCATCGGATAAAAGATGAGCGCATCACAGCGGCGCTCATGCAGCTTCTCGACGAAGGGGTCGAGGAATCGATCCCGCTCCTCCTTCAGTCGGACGTGTCGGCCGGCCAGGTGAAAGACCGGTTTCTGGATAAGCTGAACAGCGGCGATAAGTTCATGCAATTGGAGGCGATCGGCGCCCTCAAGGCTTTCAATGTGCCGGCGGACAGGATGGATGAAAAACTCACGAGCTACGTGCGCGACGCGAATCCGGTCATCAGGCAAATGACGATGGAGATCATGATCAGGTCGGGGATGACCGTCGAGGACATCGTCAAGACGATACGTGACGAAAAGGACATCTGCCATATCCTCGAGGCGTGGGACAAGGTCCGCGCGCAGAACGCGGAATTTCAGATGAGGGCGGTGACGGGAGAACTCGCGCAGGCCCGGGAAGCGCTCGCTGCTCTGCGGGCGGAAGAGAAGAAGGCGCGCGAGGAGGAGAATCTCCGCGCGGAGGACGCGTCCGCGCCGGCGGCGGCGATCCCCCCTCCGGAACAACCGCCGCAACCTGAAGCGCCGCCGGCCGCAGGTGTTCCTGACGCGGGCGCCGCCGGCGAAGGGGAACATGAGTAGCCCTTTTCCTGCACACCAGCGGTGTTCTCTTTATGGCCACCCGCCGCTCTTTTTCCCTTGTAATTATCGATAGTTCTGGTACATTATCGCCTCATTCTGAGGAGGTTTTCTATGGCGAACGCGGTTGATTTACGAAAAGGTATGGCGGTTTTGTTCGAGAACGATCTCTACGTGGTGGTCGACAGGCTCCATGTGACGCCGGGTAACTGGCGGGCATACATCCAGGTAACCTTTAAAAGCATCAGGACGGGTAAACTCCTTGACCGGCGTTTTCGATCGACTGAAGAAGTGCAGGTGGTGACCCTTGATCCGAAAGATATGCAGTTCATGTACAAGGACCATGAAGGGTACCATTTTATGGACCCCGACTATAATACGATCACTTTCAACGAAGACATTGTCGGCGACGCGAAGAACTATCTGATCGAGAACGGCAGGTGCGAAATCCTTTTTTATAAGGAGAAGGCGATTGAGATCGAACTGCCGTCCAGCGTTGATCTGAAGGTTGTCGAAACGCCGCCGGGGTTTAAGGGCGATTCGGTTACCAATCTTCAGAAGCAAGCGACGCTCGAGACGGGATATAAGGTCAATGTTCCCCTGTTCATTAAGGAGGGGGATTCGGTCAAGGTTGATACGAGGACCGGGGAGTATATCGGCCGAGCGTAACGGGGACGGGGGAAGCGGAGAGAATTCTTCCGGTGCCTTTTTTCCGTGCTCCGTTTTCCTTATTTAAAGGAGGAAAAGATGAAAAAAACGTTAGTCTCTATTCTGGCGGCGATGAGTCTGCTGATGCAGGGAGGCTGTGCCGCTGTTCTGATCGGGACGGGCGCGGTGGCGGGGTATTCGCTGAGCAAGGACAGTATCGAAGGGTTTGACGATCATTCGTTTGACGCGGTGTGGAATCAGGCGATAACCACGATGAGACAGCGCGGCAAAGTAACCTCCCAGGACAAGGGGAACGGTAAATTCGAGGGCGAGGTTAACGGCGTCACCATCAAGGGGCAGATCACCCGGGTCACCCCGAAGACGGTGAAGATAAAGATCAGCGGCAGAAAGGCGCTCCTGCCGAAGGTTGATGTGGCGCAGGATATCTTTCTTTCGATCACGGAGACGCTGGCCAAGAAGGATTAACCGATACAAAGAAGAATCCCCCGGCATCACGCATAGCGGCGCCGGGGGATTTTTTTATGCGTGCGAAAGGAGCGTCAACCCGGCGACGACCTCGCAATGTTTTGTCTGCGGGAACATGTCGATAAAGGCCGCCGTCTGCAGGTGATAGGCATCTTTCAAGAGCTTCAGGTCGCGCGCCAGGGTGGGCGGGTTGCAGGAGACATAGACGATCCGGGCCGGTTTATGCTTCAGGATGTGTTCCATCACTTTTCTGTCGCATCCCTCACGCGGAGGGTCGAGGATGAGGGAGATGTCCCGCCCCGGGTTCTGCTGTAAGAGCTTGTCGAGGTGTTTTTCCGTTCTTTCGGCGAAAAATACCGTTTGTTTCAGGCCGTTTTTCAGGGCATTTTTCCTGGCGCAGGCGATCGAATTCTCATCGCTGTCGATCCCGATCAAACGCTGTTCCGGCGCTGAGGCGGCTATCCCCAGGATACCGGCCCCGCAATAGCTGTCGATGACTATCGGTGAACGCGCCTTACTGAGTTCCGCCGCGACCGCGTTCACCATCGCGGGGATCATCTCGCTGTTGACCTGAAAGAACGAGCTGAGCGGCGCCTCGAAACGTTTATGTCCGATCTCTTCGGTGATGGCATGCTTCGCCGTCCCTTCATCGCTGTCATAGAAATGGTCGACCGCGCCCCCCGCCGTCTTACGCAGAGTGACCGTTTTCGGGATCAGGCCTTCCAGGTTGTTCAATTCCTCTTGTATCGCCGGGATACGGGCGTTGATGTCCTCGTCCGCTATCAGGCACGACGCGACCGGGACAAGGTCTATGTTGTTCAGGCCGATAAAACCGGTTTCGAAGGCCTGTCCGACCCTGTCGATGTTGAAGGTGACCTTGTTGCGATAGTGGAACGGTTTGGGGGAGGGGATGGCGTCGACGTCAATGTCTTGAAATCCCCCCATCCTCCGGAGAATGTCTTTGACCTGGCCTGTTTTGCATGCGGCCTGGGCCGGGTAATCGAGATGGAGATACTGGCATCCTCCGCAGTGGTCGAAATAGGGGCATCGCGGCTCGACGCGCGCGGGAGATTTCGCGAGTATCTCGACGATTTCACCCCGGAAGAAATTTTTGCGCGCATCGGTGATCTTGACGGTGAGGTCTTCGCCCGTGAGGCCCCCCCGCACGAAGACCACGGCGCCGTCAATCCTGCCGACCCCTTCGCCGCCGAAGGCGATCGAATCTATGTGTATCCGTACCATGTCATGACATTGCATGCCGGGATCATATACTGTTTCCGGTAAATGATAAAGATAAAACGGGTTTCCGGCGCCCGTTTGCTTCTCAGTCACGGGTGGCAGATCCCCTTCCTGCCATATACAAGTTGCCCGCCCTTCACTAAAGGGTTACTGAAAATTGTATATTTATGTTGATTCCGGCGCCGTATGTGTATAAAATGAAAAGGTTGTTGTTATGTGATCTGGCAATACCGTATATGAAACAATACAGCGTTGTTATCTCTGCAAGTATATGCGCGCTTGCCGTTGCCGCGACGGGGTGCGCCCCGCGACAGAAGATTGTTCCCCCGGTTGCCGGCGGCATGAAGGCGGTCGGTTCCGCGCAGGAGACGGCGGGACCGGACGGATCCCCTTATCAGGCGCGCAGGCATCAGAAGGCAGGGGTTGTTGTCGAGCGCGCGGTCCTCTGCGCCGCGGTGGATGACCGGGTGCCGCAGGGGATATCGTCAACCTTTGCGCCTTCTGTTGGGAAAGTCTTTTATTATACCGTCGTCTGCGGGGCTGAGCGGCCGATGACGCTCTTTCATCTGTGGTCGCGGGACGGGAAAGAGACGGCGCGGGTCCCCGTTCAGGTGCAGTCCGCGCGGTGGAGGACCTTTAGCAGTAAAACGATCGATCCTTCATGCGCCGGCGCGTGGACGGTCAAGGTTGTTGACGCCGGAGGAAAAGAATTCGCGTCGAATGATTTTTCGGTGACGTCCGTGCAGGACGGTGAAAGGTGATGGCGTATTAAAATCGCGATTGTACATAATGATGTTGCGTTAGACTCGCGAGAGAAGGGTATATTTGAGGCGGAGGCCGATGTCTTTGACGAACGGGACGCGGTATGCGCCGCGCTCAAAACGCTCGGCCACACGGTCGATGTCGTCCCCCTCAGTCATAACGCGTCTGCTTTCATTGAAACGATGCTTTCATCGAAGCCGGACCTTGTGTTCAATCTTGTCGAGAGCGTGTTTGGCAAAAGCGCTTTTGAGATGAATATCCCCGCTATACTTGAACTCCTCAATATCCCCTATACCGGTTCGTCGCCGTTAGCCATAGCGCTCGCGCTCGACAAGGCGGTCACCAAGAAACTCCTCGCCTTCCATGATATCCGCACGCCTGACTTTATTGTGGCCCATACGCCCGCGGACGTTGAAGATGTGCAGCTGCACTATCCGCTTTTCATCAAACCGCTGTGCGAGGACGGGAGCATCGGCATATCGGAGCTGTCGATCGTTTCCGGCCGGGACGCGCTTTCACAGAGCGTGCAGGTGCTGTTTGACCGGTTCGGCGGCGTCTTGGTCGAGGAATTTATCGGCGGGAGGGAATTCAACGTTTCCCTGCTGGGGAACGAACAGCAGGAAGTGCTGCCGGTGGCGGAGATCGATTATTCGAACATGCCCAAGCATGTCCCGAACATATTGAGTTACAATGCGAAGTGGGTGAAAGAGAGCCCCGAGTATATGTGCTCCAAACCGGTATGTCCGGCAAAGGTGTCCGACGAAGTCCGGTCGAGGCTGATGAAGGCCGCCGTGGACGCGTATCGCTGTCTGGAGCTCTCCGGCTACGGGCGGGTGGATTTCAGGATGGGGTCGGAAGAGCAGCTGTATGTGATCGACGTTAATCCGAATCCCTGCATTGCCCCTGACGCGGGTCTGGCGGTTGCCGCGAAGGCCGCAGGGATATCATACGGTAAACTGGTTGAAAAGATAGTACGCTACGGGATTGAAAAAGCAACTGGCGTGCAGAAAGGGGAACGGCAGTGCGTAGCGGGGTGATGAATCGTCCCGTCGGTACAATCCGGGGGATGCCTCGCGCGCACGAATAACAAGTAAAAAGGGGGATCGGCGTATCGACGGGTAACGCACGGCGTGTTTTTAATAAAAAGGAGGTAGGGCTTTATGAATCTATCAAACATTCTTGACGATAAACTGGTGGTGATGGACCTGCGGGCGCGGACCAAGGAAGATGCCATAAAGGAGCTGATCCATCAGGTGTCGCTCAACAGGGACCGGATCCCCGCAAGCAAGGTTTTTGAGGACGCGGTCATGGACCGGGAGCGCAACGCTTCCACGGCTGTCGGCGGCGGTGTCTGTTTCCCGCACGCGAGGATCGAGGGACTGCGCGACATCTTCATCGCGATCGGGCTGTCCAAGTCGGGTATTTCCCTTGACGCCCCCGACCGCAAAAAAGGGTCGATATTTTTTCTGATCCTCGCGCCCGCGACAAAAAACATCATGATGCTGCAGGCGCTGGCCGCGCTGGCCGCGTTCGCAAAAGTCGCCAAGAACAGGGAAGCGCTCCTTGATGCGAAGAAAAGCTCGGATGTCATCGACGTGATCAATAAGAGCGGGGTCCGGATGAAAAAAGAGCTTCTGTCCGGTGATTTCATGAATACGAACGTGGTGTCCATATCGCCCGAAATGACCCTCAAAGAGGTTGTGACGCTCTTTTTTAAAAAGGGGATCGACAGTGCGCCGGTGCTTGGTCCCGGAGACAAGCTCCTGGGCGATCTGAGCGGCAAGGAACTGGTGTCGGTCGGCCTGCCGAGTTACGCGAATCTTCTCGGGAATATCGCGTATCTGGCCGATTTTGAACCGTTTGAAGAATTCTTTAAGAAACAGAACGTGATCAAAGTGAAAAACCTGCATTCAACGTGTGTCGTGAGGGTAAAACCCGAGACGCCGCTGATTGAAGCCGCTTTCAGGATGGTCAAGGAAGATGTCCGCCGCGTGTATGTGGCCGATACAGACGGCAAGATGCTCGGCGTTATTTGCAGAAAAGATATCGTCGGCAGAATACTCTACAGCTAAGTTTCACAAGGGGCCGCCAGAAACCAGAAACCTGCTGCCAGCGGCCGGATGTGTTTGTGGTGCGGACCATCCGGTTTCAGGCTGCGGGTTTCTGGTTTCTTGTTACTATGCAGATATTCAAATCGCTCCTCATATTTTTTCTGACCTATTTTCACATCGCCGCGCCGAAGCTCGGACTTCTCAAGCTCGACCGTCCCTCGTGGGCCCTCGTCGGCGCCGTCCTGATGGTCATGACCGGCGTTTTGACGCTTCAGGAAGCGTATACGGCGATTGACCTCAATACGATCGTCCTCCTTTTCGGGATGATGGTCCTGATTTCATACATGAAATTGGCGGGGTTTTTTCAGGTCGTTTCGTATCGGCTCCAACGGTATGCCAGAAGCCCGGCCGTTTTTCTCGGGATGCTTATCCTGGTGAGCGGGCTGTTATCCGCTTTTTTCGTGAACGACACGGTCTGCCTCATGTTTACGCCGCTTTTGGTGATCATGCTGTCCGATGCGGGGCTGCCGCCGGTGCCGTATCTGATCGCGCTGGCGACGTCTTCGAACATCGGGAGCGCTTTCACGCTGACGGGAAACCCGCAAAATATGCTGATCGGTATCTTTTCAGGGTGGAACTACGCCGCGTTTGCCTTGTACATGCTGCCGATAACGTTTGTCGCCCTGCTGATCAATTTCCTGATCGTCTATACCGTGTACCGGAAAGAACTGACCGTCCCGCGCGCGCAACGCGCATTTCAGAAACCCGATGTGGATCGTCGATTGCTCGCAAAGACATTCGCGGTGCTGGCAGTCGTTTTCGCCGGGTTCTGTTTCGTGAAAAATCTTCCGCTGGTGGCGATTGCCGGGGCGGTGTTTATTATTGTCCTGGCAGACAGAAAACCGTCCAAGGCGTTCGAGAAGGTCGACTGGACCCTGCTGGTCTTTTTCTGCGGACTGTTCATTGTGACGCACGGCGTGAACAAGGCCCTTGCAGGGACGTCTCTGTACCAACATATGATCTCTCATTTCGGCAGGAGCGTCGCGGCGCAGGTGGTCAATCTGAGCGTCGTGTCCGTCATCGGCTCCAATATTGTCTCAAATGTCCCGTTTGTCATGCTTGCGGCCCACTGGATAGACCGGTTCATCGACCCGAAACTGATGTGGCTGGTCCTGGCAATGGCAAGCACCTTTGCCGGGAATCTCACGCTGGTCGGTTCGGTCGCGAACCTTATCGTAGCCGAAATGGCAAAAGATACGGTGCATGTCGGATTCCGCGAGTATTGCAAGGTGGGCATACTTGTCACCGTCCTGACGACTGCGGTCGGCGTTTTAATGCTGCTTGGGTATCACGCATGGGGGGTACTGTGAAGCGCGCGTTGGCCGGTGAAGGCGTCCACCGATGAGGGTGGCAAAAACCGCACCTGTCGCACGTATGGTAAGCGGGGCGGACAACCGTAGAGGCATTGACGGATGAAATCATCGAGTTGTTTCAAGACAGCGCTTGCGTACCTCTATTCATCGGAGGACTACGAAAAAACCGTCCCGCCGAAATATGACCGGAAGCATTACGACCTGACGAGGTTCAGAAAACTCCTGGCAAAGCTCGATGATCCGCACAAAAGCCTGCGGACGATACTTGTTGCGGGAACGAAAGGGAAGGGGTCGACTGCCGTTCTTATCTCATCGATCTTGACGGCGGCAGGTTTCCGGACAGGGCTGTACACCTCGCCGCATCTAGTTTCCGTCAGGGAGCGTATCCGTATCAATAACCGTTTGATATCCAGGTCCGATTTTGCGCGGATAGTCCTGGAGATACAGGCGCTGCTGCGTCAGGAACGCGTTGCGGATTATCAGACGGTTTTTGAAATCCTGACGGCAGCTGCCTTTCTCTATTTCGCACGCCGGAGGGTTGATATTGCCGTTATCGAAGCGGGCGTCGGCGGACGCCTGGATGCGACGAACGTGCTCGTCCCGCTTGTTTCGGTCATTACGCCGGTCAGCATCGATCACAGTGACCTGCTGGGAAAGTCTCTCAGCAAGATAGCGCGCGAAAAAGGGGGAATCATCAAGCCGCACGGCGTAACGGTGATCGGCGATCAGCCGCCTTCCGCGCGCGCCGTGCTGGTACACATGGCACGGGACAGAAAATCGGCCCTGTGCAGTGCGCCGAAGTGTTTTACCGTGATGAATCTTCGGGTGTCAGATGAGGGGTCGATCTTCGATGTCGAAGGGAAATATCGGAACATATCGCTCCCGTTAAGAGGAGTGCATCAGGTCGCCAATACGATTACCGCACTCGGTGTTATTGAGCAGCTTCGCGAAAGATACGGGTATGGCATCTCCGATAAAGCGGTATACCGGGGCATCAGGCGGGTATCCTGGCCCGGGAGGCTGGAGGTCGCGGCGAAACGCCCCACGGTTGTTCTTGACGGCGCGCATAATGTCGCTTCGGCGCGGGCGCTGAAGGTTTCGTTGAACAGCATCTTTCGTTTTAAGAAACTCATTTTGGTGCTAGGCATCAGTGCGAATAAAGATATCGCGGGAATTATTAAAGAACTGGTGCCTTCCGCTTCGACGGTCATTGTGACGAAGGCCGATCATGCCAGGGGGGCGGACCCGGCGGTCCTTGCCGCCTCCTGCAGGAAATATCTCCGTAAAAACATCATGGTCGAGCCGGACCCGAAAAAAGCATACGAATGTGCGGCGGCCGCCGCCGGGAAAGATGACCTTGTCTGTGTGGCGGGGTCGCTGTATCTCGTCGGAGCGGTAAAGAAAATAGCCGGCGCCAGGGAGTAGGCGTATAATGCCCTTCCGCCGCACGAAGGGGCGACAGGCGCAAGAGCGCGGGACCATGCCATGGAACAAACACTGAAGATCTTGTACCAGGACGACAATTTCATCGCCGTCGATAAGCCGGCCGGCATCATCGTTGTTGACGACCGGTGGGACAAAGGGAAGATCACCCTGCGGAGCATGGTGGAGTCTCTCTGCTCGGGGAACAAGGTGTGGATCGTACACCGGCTCGACAAGGAAACCTCCGGCGTGATCCTCTTCGCGAAGAATCCCGAGGCGCACCGGTACGCGAACATACTCTTCGAACAGCGGGATCTCGACAAGGAATATCACGCGGTCGTCCAGGGCGTGATCACGAAAGACGCGGATGTTATCGATAAGCCGATAAAAGAAGATATATATAACCCGGGAAGAGTGATCATCCACTCCCAGGGCAAGCCGTCAGTGACGGAGTTTGCGGTGCTGGAGCGGTTCAGGGGGTTTACGTACATCAAGGCGTTGCCGCAGACCGGGAGGATGCACCAGATCAGGATCCACATGACGGCCTACGGCAATCCGCTTGCGGTCGACACGTTTTACGGCGGCGCTGGTTCGGTGAAGCTGTCCCAGCTGAAAAGTTCGTATAAATTCAAGAAAGACCGGCCGGAAAAACCGCTGATAGCCCGGCTGACGCTCCATGCCCGGCGGTTGTCGTTCGCGGGGATGAACGGACAGCGCATCGATATCTCGGCCGATATGCCGCGCGACCTGGATCTTCTGCTCAAATATCTCCGAAAAGAGTGTCAAGCTTGAACGCACTGCCGGCGAGCGCCTTATCGGTGACGACGCTCATATACAGCCTGGCCGCTTCGGGGCTGTTCTGTTGCGGGGTCCCCACCCCGGCGGATTTCTTACCCCTCGACTGTTTTTTTCATCAGTGACCTGAATTTCATGATTTCCTTCATTTCCCCGCAGCCGAACAGGTGCGAGCATACGCCAAAGGTTCCTACGCCGGCGAGGATCGCAGCGAGGAGGGAGAGCGCCTGCGCGGCGATACCGGCCCGGTCATGAAAACGGGTCAGGGTGATGACTAGGGCGCTTACCGCCCCCATGATGAGCGCCGCGGCGGTGATCTTGAGGATCGAGACCGCTATGCTTTTTAGTTCGAGCCGTCCGTGACGTTTCCTGAAGACGTAGAGCAGATGCAGCATGTTGACCGCCGCGGCGGCAGACATGGCAAGGGCGATGCCTCCCTGGCGCAGCGGTTTCATGAGGATGAGGGACAATATGACATTGATGACGAGAGATATCCAAGCGGCCTTGACCGGCGTCTTCATGTCGTGAAGCGAATAGAATGCCGGGGCGACCACTTTAATGCCGGCAAAAAAGAAAAGCCCGACGGAGAAAAAAAGCAGGGCGAACGCGGTGCTTTCGGTGTCGGCGGCGGTGAACTTGCCATGCTGGAAGAGCACTTTGATGATCGGGACGCGCAGTACGATGAGGCCGACCGCGGCCGGGATCGTTTCGAACGATACCATCCTGAGGGAAAAAGAGAGGAGATCTTTCAGGCCGTTCATGTCATTGACGGAGGCGCGTTTCGACATCTCGGGCAGGATAACGATGGACAGGGAGATGACAAAGACGCCCAGCACCAGCTCCATGACGCGGTCGGAATAGTAGAGGCTCGATACGGCGCCCTGCGCGAGGAACGATGCGATGAGCGATCCGAAGAGCAGTTGGATCTGCGTGACGCCGATGCCGAATATCCCCGGGACGATCAGCTGTCCGACCTTCCGCACTGCCGGATGCGTGAACGAGATGCCGAACCGGAACGTCATGCCTTTTTTCAGTAACAGGGGGATCTGGATGCCCACCTGCAGCGCCCCGCCGATCAGGGCGCCGATCGCGGTCGCGACTGCCGGTTGCTTGAAAAACGGCGCAAAGAGGAGCGTGCAGACGATGATCGATATGTTCAGCAGGACCGGCGTGAAAGAAGGGATGCCGAAATGTCCGAGCGAATTCAGGATCGCCATCGCGAGCGCGGCGAGCCCGATGAAGAGGATGTAGGGCGCCAGGATGCGGTTGAGGAGGACCGTCAGGGCGACCTTACCTTCGATGTCCGTGAATCCCGGAGCCATGATCTTGACGATGAGCGGGGAGAAGATGATCCCGGCGATTGTGATCACGACGAGGACCGCCGAAAGCGTGTAGAACATCTTGTTGGCGAAATCCCACAGGTCTTCCTCGGAATGTTCGGTCTTGTACCTGGTGAACACGGGGACGAAGGCGGCGGTCATCGAACCTTCCGCGACCAGTCGCCTCAGGAGGTTCGCTATGCGGAAGGCGACGGTGAAGGCGTCCATGCTGAAGCCGGCGCCGAGGACGGCGGCGAGCGTGGCGTCGCGCACGTATCCGAATACGCGCGATACGGCGGTCATCAGGCTGACCGTCAGCGCCGATTTGACAATTCGTTTCTTGCTCATGATGCGCCCTTGCTTGTTCCTCTCCGCTGCGGGGAGAGGCCTTCGTGACCGGGTGAGGGGATCATGCCTTATGCAGTAACCCCAGATACAGCATCGCGAGGATCGTCTTTCCGTCGGCGATCTTTCCCTGCCTGATCAACCGGATGATCTTATCGTAAGGCAGAGGAGCCAGGGTTATCGTTTCGTCTTCTTCCGGGCATGCCTTTTTAAGCACGAGGCCGCGGGCGGCGAACAGGTGGATCATTTCCGACGTGTATCCCGGCGCCGGGTGGAAACTGATCAAGCGCTCGATCTTCTGCGCCGCGTACCCGGTTTCTTCGAGTAATTCTCTTTTAACGCACGTCCTGAGCTGTTCCCCTTTTTCGAGCGTTCCCGCGGGGATCTCATAGAGCTCTTTTTCCACCGCCTTGCGGTACTGTTTCTCCAGGAGGATCCTGCCGTCGTCAAGTATCGGGATTATCGCGACCGCTCCCGGATGTTTGATGACTTCCCGGCAGGACTGCCTGCCGTTGGGGAGCCGGACCCGCAGGCGGTAGATGTCGAACAGACGGCCCTTGAGAATATGCTCGGTTGAGAGCGTTTTTTCTGTCATGCGCATGATGACGCGTTCCCTAAATATGTCTTGAAATTACATCGGAAATACATTATATATTTTAACCAAGGTTTTGCTAATCAATATTTTGAGAAATCTATGGCACGGTGCACACATATTCTTTTGCTTGCGGCGTTATTTGTCGCCGGATGCTTTTTTGCCGGCGCGGCCTCTGCGCAGGAAATTGAAGAGGATCCGGTCCTCCTCCTGAAGACCACGGCCGAACGGTTCGACAAGATCAGGACCTATACGTGCAAAGCGACCAGCATCACCAAAGTGTACCGGGGAAAAAAAGAGTCGACGTATCAGGACGTCGTGCAGTATACCTTCCAGAAACCGAAGCATATCAAGATCAAATGGCTCGCCCCGTGGAACATCAAGGGGCAGGTGGCGGTCTTTTCCGACGACCAGCTGAAGGTGCATCTGAATTTTCTCCCGCTGTCTATCCCCATCGATCCGAACGGGAAGGTAGCGCAGGACGCGGCGGGCAACCGGATCTACCAGACAGACATGGGGACGCTCATCAGGCAGATAACGGATATCCTGAAAGACGACCCGCAGACGATCGTCAGCTACGAGGGAACGCGCCAGGACAAAGACAGGAAGGTCTATAAAGTTTCTCTGCACAACAAAGAAGGCTATGTCGATGTGTACATACACACGGAACTGATCCTGCCGGTGACCGTTGAATATTTCTCGCCGGAGAAAAAGCTGCTCCAGGCCGCCTACTTTGAGGACCTGAAAGTGAATGTGCCGATGTCGCCCTATGAATTTATCATCGAATAACGGGGCGGCGGGTTGAGCGGCCGGGGGCTCGGCGGGAAAAACATCCCTTCAGCCGTCCTATATGACGTTGTTATGCTTGTCCATCCGGATGATCGTCGGCTTGAACACTTTCGCTTCTTCTTCGGTCAGGTGCACAAAGGAAAAGATGATGACGGGGTCTCCCGCCTTGCCGAGATGCGCGGTTGCGCCGTTCAGGCAGATCGTTTTTGATCCCCTTTTGCCTTTAATGGTGTAGGTTTCGAACCGTTCGCCGTTTCTCAGATTCGCGATCAGCACCTTTTCGTACGGGAGCATGCCCGCTTTTTCCATCAGCTCTTCGTCTATGGTGATGCTTCCTTCATAATCGACGTTGGCGTCGGTTACGATCGCACGGTGTATCTTGGATTTGAGTATTGTCAGTAACATGGAACCTCCCGCCGATTATGCTAGCATGTTTTCCCGTGTCTGTAAACATTCGGCAAAAAGCAGTTTCTTACCCGCCCTGCCGCGCGAGCCGCTTTCAGATAATAAACTGCAGGACGACGCCGCAGGACATCGCGACGATTATATTCATGCCCGCATCAAACGCGGACAGAAATATCCTTTTTGAGTCTTCCTCCCGCTTGAACAGCATGGCCGCCAGCGGTTTTCGCAGGGCGGCTATCGCCGGTATGAAAATCAAAAAGACGCCTGACAGATACGCGGCGGTGAAAATAATGAACCGCTCGAGCAACGTATAATAGATCAGGGAGCGGGGAGGATTCTTGTACAGGAACCCCGGCATGTATGATACCTTGAAGCTCTCGATGATATAGGTTGACGAAAAGACGGCGATGACAAAAAAGATCGAATATATGATAAACGTGTTGTCGTTGTAAAACAACCCCCAGGCGGCCGGCTGCGCGATATGGCCGTTTTTGTGCTTCAGGCCGGCGACGAAGAAACAGGGCAGTGCCGTCGAGACATGAAGGACCTGATCGGCGATGAACCCGGGAAAGGCCCATCGGTCCTGAATGCGATCATTCCATATCAATTTCGCGATATCGATGCTATAATGACACACTGCGATAAAGACGAGCAATCCCCACATCGCGGGCATGGTCAGGAACGGCGCCACGAACAGCGCGGACACAACAAAGACGACGAAGGCGTGAAGCAGCTGACCGGGATGCCCCTTGACCTTCAGCCGATAGATTTCGTCGGTCTGCAGGGGGAAATCGGCAATAACATGTGCGAGAACGAGCCGTAAGAAAATAAACATAAAAATAGGTTAAATATTTTTTCGTAAAAAGTCAACGAGATAAGAAGGGTCGGATGCTGTATAACATTCTTTCCCGCATCGTTATCATTTTTTCCCTCATCGGCGTCGGCTTCATCCTGGATAAACGCCGCGTTGTTTCACGCGAGGCGCTCCAGAGCCTGAGCACGGTCGTGATCAACGTCATGATGCCCGCGCTGATATTTTCATCGATCGTGACCCAGTTCAGCAGGGATGCGATCCTTGCGGGATATGCACTGCCGCTTTTAGGGATCCTGACCTTCGGCGCCGGGGCGTGCATCGGCTGGATACTCGTGAAGGTTCTCAAGGTGCGGGAAAAACAGAGCAAGAATACGGTCATATATCTGTTGACGATCAACAACTACGGGTACCTGACCCTGCCGATAGTATTCATGCTTTTTGGCGAAAGCGGCGTGGCGCTGCTGTTCCTGCACAATCTCGGCTGCCACCTGGTCTTCTGGACGTTCGGCGTATGGCTCCTGGCCGGGGGCGATTTCTCTTTAAAAAGCATTAAACCGCTTTTTAACGTCCCGTTTGTCTCACTCGTCATCAGTTTGTGCATTCCGTTCCTGGGGTTGGAATCTCTGGTGCCGAAGCTGTTCGTGGAGATATGCGACACGCTCGGAAGGGGAGCGATCCCCCTTATCATGCTCGTTATCGGTTCGACGCTGGCGGAAATTGAGTTCAAACAAGGCCTTTTTGAAAAAAATATGGTCTGGTTAACGGTATGCCGCCTGGCGGCCGTTCCCCTGATCGTCATATTGCTGCTCAAGATGTTCCATCTGCCCGATATCTACCGCAATATCGCGGTCATTGTCGCCGTCATGCCGGTCGCGTCGAGCACCCCGCTGTTTACCAAACAGTACGGCGGCGATACTCCGTTGGCCGCGAAAAGCGTTTTTGTGACTACCCTGGCCAGCGCGGTCACCATTCCGTTCTTTTTGATGCTTTTCCTCAAGTGAGTTTTTCACTCAGCGTCAACGGCATTGATGAGTATATACAAAAGGGAGAGGAGGAAACGTGCATGAAAAAACTGGTGCTGTATCTGTTCCTGCAGGTGTGTCTTGTCGCTGCGGCGCTCTCGCTGTCTTCCTGTGAAACGATCAAGACCGATTCCGAAAGAGGCCAGTATATCAATCCGGCTTTCTAGGCCGGGTCTCTTTTTTTGTGTTGTTTTGTCCTCGTGAAGATGGTATAAAATACGTCTATGGAAATATTAAGGTATAGTGAAGAGAAGGGCAGGGAAAAACTTGCCTCGTTTATCAATGCCGCTGATGTAGGCTCCGATATCGACGCAAACGTCAGAGACATCATCGAAAATGTCAGATTCGGCGGGGATAAGGCCGTCCTGGATTATACGCGGAGATTTGACCGGGTTTCTCTGACGCCCGAGGAGATCAAGGTCGATGAAGTCGAATTTATCGAAGCGCTTGCGTGCGTGACGAAGGAATTTAAGGATGCCTTTAAAGAGGCGAAAGAGAATATCGCGCGTTTTTATGCCGATCAGAGAAGGGGGAATTACGCCGGGAAGCCGCAGGGGGGCAAATCCCTCAAAGCATGTTACTACCCGATAGAAAAGGTCGGCATCTACATCCCCGGGGGGACGGCCCCGCTGGTATCGACCCTGCTTATGACGGTGGTCCCGGCCCAGGTCGCCGGCGTGAAACATATCGTCATCGTAACGCCGCCGAATATCGAACGGAAGGTGAACCCCTTTATCCTGTCCGCGGCTTATTTTCTCGGAGCGAAACACATTTATAAAGCCGGCGGGGCGCAGGCTATCGCCGCTCTTGCGTTCGGCACGGCGTCTATACCGCGGGTCGATAAGATCGTCGGCCCGGGAAATATCTACGTGGCAAGCGCGAAAAGGCAGGTGTTCGGGCATGTCGGGATCGATATGGTCGCCGGGCCCAGCGAGATCGCGGTCCTCGCGGACGCAGCGGCGGACCCGGCGTTTATCGCGAGCGATATATTGTCGCAGGCCGAACATGACGAGAACGCGCGGTGCCTGCTGGTGACGAATTCGTACGAGCTCGCGCAGAAGGTGAAAAAGGAAATTATCGTGCAGGTGCGCTGGTTGTCCCGCCGGGAGATAGCCGAAGACGCCCTGATGAAAAACACCTTTATTGTCATCGTCGAAAATATGGACCAGGGCGCCGAGGTGGTGAACCGATTTGCGCCGGAACATCTTGAAGTATTCGTCGAAAGGGAGAAAGCGGCCCTTGAGAAGATCCGCAACGCCGGGACAGTTCTCGTGGGGGACTATTCGCCGGTGGCGTTGGCTGACTTTACCGCCGGCCCGAGCCATGTTCTGCCGACGGGGGGGAGCGCCCGGGCGTTTTCCGGCTTGTCGCTGGACGATTTCATGAAGAAGGTGAATTTTGTGAAATATTCGAAATCCGCACTGAAGAATTCGATGCCGAATCTGCTGAAGTTCGCGGAGATCGAGGGGCTCGACGCGCACGGCAGGTCGGTCAGGATCCGTTTTGAGAAAGGTAAAAAATAGTGAAAAGGACAGCCCAGCTGAAACGCAACACGAAAGAAACGCAGATCGCGGTAACACTCAACCTTGACGGGACGGGGAAAAGCTCCGTGTCGACCGGGATCGAGTTCATGGACCACATGCTCCAGCTTTTTGCGCGTCACGGCAAGATCGATCTCGATTTGAAGGCCAAGGGAGACCTCGGCGTCGATTACCATCACACGGTCGAAGACCTTGGGATTGCACTGGGGACGACGTTGAAAAACGCCCTTGGGGACAAGGCGGGGATCAAACGCTACGGGCTGAGCCTTCTGCCGATGGACGAGGCGCTCGCGCAGATAGCCCTGGATATATCGGGCAGGCCGTACCTCGTCTATGATGTCGAATACGGGAAGAAGAAGATCATTAATTTTGACCCGCAGCTTATCGAAGAGTTCTTTTACGCTTTTGCGGTCAATGCGGGGGTGACCCTGCACATCAAGCTCGTTGCGGGGAAAAATGTGCACCACATCTTCGAGGCCGTATTCAAGGGGTTCGCGAAGGCGGTTGAGATGGCGGTCGCGATAGATAAGAGAGAAAAGGGAATTCCATCAACAAAGGGAGTCTTATAGCTCTCGTGTTGTTTTGATAAAAACCCTAAATTCTAAACTCGAAATCCGAAACAAGCTCGAAATCCTAAATTCCAATTTCGAAACGGTTACAGGGGTTGGGGTTTAGGATTTTGAATTTCGGATTTGTTTGGGATTTAGGGTTTCGAATTTCGGATTTAATAGATAAAGTGCTGTTTAAATAAATCAGAGAAGTTAAAGAATGATAGCGATCATCGATTACGGGATGGGAAATTTGCGGAGCGTCCAGAAGGCCGTCGAACATGTCGGCTTTCCCGCGGCCGTCACATCGGATCCGCGCGAGGTGGCGCGGGCGAAAAAGGTGATCTTTCCGGGCGTCGGCGCGTTCGGCGACGCGATGGCCGAGCTGGAGAAGCGAGGGCTGACCGCGCCTATCCTGGAGAGCATCCGGAGCGGAAAACCGTTTCTCGGGATCTGTCTCGGCCTCCAGCTCCTTTTCGAATCGAGCCAGGAAAACCCGGGCGTCAGGGGGTTCGGCGTTTTCAAGGGGGCGGTTGAAAAGTTCGCGGGCGACTTCAAGATTCCGCACATGGGGTGGAACCAGATACGGATCAGGAATAAGGCGTGTCCGATTTTGAAAGATATCGCCGACGGCACCTATCTCTATTTCGTGCACTCGTATTATGTGGCGCCGCGTGATACCGCGATCGCCGCCTGTACGACCGATTATGGAAACGATTTTGTGTCAATGGTGTGGAAGGACAATATCTACGCGACGCAGTTCCACCCGGAGAAAAGCCAGGAAAACGGCCTGAAAATCTTAAGAAATTTTTGCCGGTTGTAAGGGTGTGCTGTTGTCCGCGATTGGCGGGTCGGGCTTTGGAACGCATAGCTAAAGCGAAAAGGGCGGACCGGGGCCGCAGGGGCCAACGCATATGCGGTTGGGCGTTGTTGAGGATAACGGTTTTTTTCGGCATAACACAGTGAGTGCTATGATCATTATTCCTGCTATTGATTTAAAGGACGGCAAGTGCGTCCGGCTCTTTCAGGGAAAATTCGACAACGTGAAGGAGTATTCGTCCGATCCCGTCGCCGTCGCGAAAAAATGGGAAGCGGCCGGCGCGAAGCTGATCCATGTGGTCGATCTTGACGGCGCGCTAACGGGCGAGCTCAAGAACATCGAGTCGGTCCGGGCGATCGTGGAAAATGTTTCGGCGCGGATCGAGTTCGGCGGCGGACTGCGCGACGAGGCCGCCATCCAAAAGATGCTCGATCTCGGCGTTGACCGCGTCGTCCTTGGGACCAAGGCGCTCGAGGATTTCACATTCCTCAAGAAATGCGTCGTGAGGCACAAAGAGAAGATTGTTGTCGGGATCGACTCAAAGGACGGCATCGTCTATTCCAAGGGGTGGACGGAAAAGGGCGATAAGAGCGCCCTGAACCTTGCGCGCAACGTCGAGTTCATCGGCGTCAGGAACATCATCTGCACCGACATCGCGCGCGACGGCGCGCTGACGCGTCCGAATATCGAGTTCTACAAACAGCTGAAGAAGACGGTGAAGATCAACATCATCGGGTCCGGCGGCGTTTCGTCGCTGAAGGACCTGGTCGATCTGATGGCTATCGGCCTCTCCGGCGCGATTGCCGGCAAGGCGCTCTACGAAGAGCGGATCGACCTGAAGGAAGCGATACGGTTATGCTCGCAAAAAGAATAATACCCTGTCTCGACGTCAAGGACGGCCGCGTGGTGAAGGGGACGAAGTTCCTGAACCTGCGCGACGCGGGCGATCCCGTCGAGATTGCCGAGTTCTACGACAAGGAAGGGGCCGATGAGCTTGTCTTTCTGGACATCACCGCGTCGCATGAAAAACGCGGGATCATTCTCGATGTGGTAAAGCGGACGGCCGAACGCGCCTTCATGCCGGTGACGGTCGGCGGCGGTGTCCGGACGGCCGATGATATCAAAGAACTGTTGAGTTGCGGCGCGGACAAGGTGTCGATGAATACCGCCGCGGTCAACGATCCGGAGCTGGTGAGCCGGGGGGCTCAGCGCTTTGGATCACAGTGCATCGTTGTTGCGATCGACGCGAAGCGTAAAGTTTCCTGCAATACGCAGGGCTGGGAAGTTTTTACCCACGGCGGCAGAACGCCGACGGGGATCGACGCGCTGCAGTGGGCGCGCGACGTGGAGAAGCGGGGTGCGGGAGAAATACTTTTAACGAGCATGGACAAGGATGGGACATTGTCGGGGTATGATATCGAACTGACCCGCGCCATTTCTGAAAGCGTGCGGATACCGGTGATCGCGTCCGGAGGAGCGGGGACGTTGGAGCACCTGTGGGATGTTCTCGAACACGGCAAGGCGGACGCGGTATTGGCGGCGTCGATATTTCATTACGGGCAGTACACCATAAAGCAAACGAAGGAATATTTACAATCGAAAGGAGTGCAGGTGCGGTTATGAAGATACCCGAAAAACTGAAATACGACGAACACGGTCTGATGCCCGCGATCATCCAGGATTACCGGACGAAAGAGGTCCTGATGGTCGCCTACATGAACGAAGAGGCGCTCAAAAGGACGCTGGAGACGAAGAAGACCTATTTCTGGTCGCGCTCGCGGCAGAAATACTGGCTTAAGGGCGAATCGTCCGGGCATATTCAAACGGTGAAGGGCGTTTATTTTGACTGCGATAACGATACGGTACTGATCACGGTCAGCCAGAAGGGCGGAGCCTGCCACGAGGGGTACCGCTCCTGTTTTTTTAAGAAATTAAATGACAAAGGCGAATTCATAATAGCCGGCAAAAAGGTGTTTGATCCTAAAAAGGTATATTGAAACACGTCATTGCGAGACTGCCTGAGGCAGTCGAAGCAATCTCAACGTGTAGCGATTGCTTTGAGATTGCTTCGTCGTTCCCCAAAGGCGGACTCCTCGCAATGACAGCTAGAGAGATGACCATGTTTTATCCGGATATAACGACATTCAAGAAATTGGCGAAAAAGGGGAACCTCATCCCGGTCTATAAAGAGATCCTGGCCGACATGGAGACGCCGGTATCCGCTTTCCTCAAGCTGAAGGATTCACGTTACGCGTTCCTGCTGGAGAGCGTCGAAGGGGGAGAGCGGATCGCCCGGTTCTCGTTCATCGGCGTGGAACCGCGGATTATCTTCAAGAGCGTGGCAGACCAGGTGGAGATCATAGACGGCGGGAAGAAGACCTGTTTCAATGCTGAGAAGGACCCGCTCGAGGAACTGAAGAAGATTATGCAGAAGTACCGGGTCGTCGAGGACGGGACGCTGCCGCGTTTCTTCGGCGGCGCCGTCGGTTATGTCGGCTACGACATGGTGCGGTATTTTGAGGATGTTGAGGTCCAGAAGAAGGATAAGGTCGGTTTGCCCGACAGCTGTTTCATGGTCAGCGATACGATCCTCATATTCGACCATGTCAATCATACGATCAAAATAACGGCAAATGCATACGTGCCCGACGGGAAGGATGCCGGGAAGGCCTATCAGGAGGCGGTCAAAAAAATCGACCTCCTCTCGAAAAGGTTATCCAAGCCGATACCGATACCGATCGTCGAACGGGTTCAGGACGGCGCACCGCTCAAGGTCCGCTCAAACATGAGCCAGGCGGCGTTCGAGGGGATGGTGAAGAAGGGCAAAGAGTATATCCGCGCAGGCGATATCATCCAGGTCGTTCTTTCACAGCGGCTCGAGACGGACATCCGCAGTTCGTCGTTCGATATCTACCGCGCACTGCGTTCGGTAAATCCGTCGCCGTACATGTATTTCTTGCGTTTTGACGGCTTTGACGTTGTCGGCGCTTCGCCCGAGATCCTTGTCAGGTGCGAAAATGACGTGGTGACGGTCAGGCCGATCGCGGGAACCGCGAAAAGGGGTGTGACGCCTGAAGAAGACGCGGCGCTCGAGAAAAAACTGTTGGAAGATCCCAAGGAGCGGGCCGAACACATCATGCTGGTCGACCTCGGCCGCAACGACATCGGCCGTGTTTGCGATAAGGGGAGCGTGCAGGTCACCGACCTGATGGTGGTTGAACGGTATTCGCACGTCATGCACATCGTGTCGAACGTTGAGGGGAAACTTTCAGAAGGGAAAGACCAGTACGATGTCCTGCGTTCTACCTTTCCGGCGGGCACTGTGAGCGGCGCGCCAAAGGTCCGGGCGATGGAGATCATCGAAGAACTTGAGCCGACGAAAAGGGGGCCCTACGCTGGGTCGATCCTCTATTTCGGTTTTTCGGGGAACCTCGATTCCTGCATTACTATCAGGACGATCGTGGTCAAAGGAAAGAAGGCGTATATCCAGGCCGGCGCAGGCATCGTCGCCGATTCCGTTCCCGCCAAAGAATACCAGGAGACGATGAGCAAGGCCGGTGCGATGCTCAAGGCGATACAGATCGCCGAGACGTTTGGTAATGTTTAATAATGGGGTCCCCATTTTCCCATTTTTGCGGAGAAAGAAATGATCATTATTATCGACAACTACGATTCGTTCACCTATAACCTCGTCCAGTACCTCGGAGAGTTAGGCGCGCGTCTGTCGGTCTATCGGAATGATAAAATCACGACAGATGAGATCCGGCGGCTCAAGCCGGAAAAGATCGTCATCTCGCCGGGACCGTGCACGCCGAAAGAGGCCGGGATATCGAAACAGGTGATACGGGAGTTCGGCGAGAAGACGCCGGTCCTCGGCGTTTGCCTCGGTCATCAGTGCCTCGGAGAAGTATACGGAGGCACAGTTGTCCGGGCCGACCGGCTGATGCACGGCAAGACGTCGCTCATCTATCACAACGATAAAGAGATCTTCAAGGGGCTGCAAAACCCCTTTGACGCGACCCGCTACCATTCGCTCATTGTCCGCAGATCAGACCTTCCCGATGTCCTGGAGATCACCGCCGAGACGAAGGAGAAAGAGATCATGGGGCTCAGGCACAGGAGATTTCCCGTCTGGGGGGTGCAGTTCCATCCGGAATCGATACTGACGAAAGAAGGGAAGAAGCTGCTTAAGAACTTCCTCGAGCTGTAAGACCGCGCTCAGGCGTGTTTGTGAGAGTGGTTGTTGTGGTTATGGTTGTGCAGGTTGAGGTTGCACGTGATGATCTGAAAATCCTCGACGTCGATCCGTTCCTTTTCGGTAAATCCCATGTTCATGCAGAGCTGTAAGGCGGTTTCCATCCGGTTCGTTCCCCTGAAAAAGATGTTCCTGTAGCCGTGTTTTTTGCAGAAATCGACCGCCTTGTTGACGAGGTTTCTGCCGTACCCTTTTCTCCGGTGTTTTGGATCAACGAAGACGCGCCGCAGGAGCGCCGTGTTCTTGTCATCCTCTTTGATTGCCGCGGTGCCGACGATTTGCCCGTCTTTTTCGGCGACGAAAAACGCGTCGCGCTCACCCCCGTATGCATGTTCGATTGTATACAGGTCGAGCTGAGGATAGGCCTTTGCCTCTTTGCCGAATTCCTGTTGGAGGATGGCCGTGATGAGCTTGATGACTTTCGGCGTGTCTTCTTTTGTCACTTTGCGGATGATCATACGTCCTCTGTGTTGCGTGTTGGGGGTATTATATCGGTATGCGGTGAAGGAGGCAAGCTCTTTTGCATCCCCCGAGTAACCATTCAACCACGGGTGGCAGGCAGGGACATTCCCTGCCTGGCTGTAGACATGTTGCCCTTCTGAAGGGTTACTCCCCAGAGGGTTGCATACAGGGCAACGCCGGAGGATGTCAGGGATCATGCAGCCGAGTCAAACGTTGAAGGGGACGGGATGTCAAGTCTGGGCGCGCCGGTATTGAGCTGTTCCTGTCTTTTGAGGATGTTGTATCCTTTGATATATGTTTCAAATGCCAGGTCTGCGGCGGCGTCCCCTGCGGGCACTCGTGAGAGCTGCGGAGCCGCGGCGGCCGGGAGCGCGTCATTGACGCCGGTAAACCGGGCGTAGATGCCCGGCTGAGCGGCAAGGGCCGCGATGCCGAGATTGCCATAGGCGATCGATTCGGCGGCTGATTCGAGCCGCGGCGCTATTTCGGCCTTGATGATGGTGTCGACGAGTGTTTTCATGTAGTTGTAGGGCAGCGGCTCGCGTTCGTCCTCCCGCAGATGGAAGTGCGCGGTTAACTGCCGCGCGAATTCGAAAGAGGCGCGGGCGTCGTCTATGTCGCCAAGATCCAGAAACATATCCGTGTTGTTAAGCGCGCGCATCTGAAGGAGCATGATGTCCGCGCACATGTATTTGTCGACCAAGTCGCCGAGGTAGTGAAAGCTGCGCAGTTTGTCCACGGTAAGAATGAGCGAGGAATAGGTGTTTGCGAATCCTTGCAGCAGCAATCTTCGACGTGACTCAGCTGCTCCGGATATTCCCCGGTAGAGCGGCTGGGTCAGGAGCGTTTCGTATATCTTCGAGTTGATGTGGAACAGAACCTTATTGATCATTTCGTAGAAGAGGCTCCGCGCGTGATTCCGCGGCGATTCTATGCTGCGTTCGTGTACCGCGCCGAGGCCGGACAGGGTGACGCCGCCGCGCTGGTAGGCGGCTTCCCTGAAAAAGCCCAAAAACTGGTCTTCGAGCCATTCGGCGGGAAACGGCAGGACCGGAAGCGTCGTGTTGTCGACGCCGAGGAATGTGGTGGTCAACGGGGTGTCGGCCGTCGAGCCCTGCCGAAAATCAGGGCTGAGCGCAAGCCCTTTTTGCGGTAATTCACCCTTGGTGAGCGACTGAAAAGTCTCTTTATCAAAAGCGTTTTTCAGGAACGCCTTCGCAATGCTCGAGGCGGACCAGTCCTCGTCGTAGAGCGGTTTAAAGTTGCAGAAATAATCGTCGTCTTTCATGTTCCGGTTGACCGCGCCGATGATATCGATCGGCACCTCTCGGTACAGTTGTTTTGCGTGTCCGGCGCTGTACAGGTGTGTTTGTCTGCCTTCTTCTTTCCATTCGAAGGGGATCCTGTTCTGCGGGACGAAACGCGCGACGGGGAGCGCATCGTCATCGGCCATGATAAAGCGTTCGCCGACCATAAGCGTGAGGATGAGGTTTCGTATCCCGCCGATATTGAACGATGAAGCGCGTATACGCGTCCGGGCCGAAATAACGGATCGCGACGCCCTGACCGCGAAGCTCGCCGATCAGCTTCTGATTGGCAGTCTGGTTTGCCGGTTCCGAAGAGTTGT
>Ga0351843_1043_pt1 | contig 45777 bp, 24 predicted proteins | sample TotcelHFGM3001L4_FD_206878 | JGI IMG/M metagenome (GOLD analysis project Ga0351843, IMG submission 206878) | Enriched cells from coal bed in the Powder River Basin, Montana, United States - Total cells FGM rep1 HSBNCT.FGM.300.1.L4 ...
GCATCTCAAACGGCGAGACGATCGTTTTGCGGGCCGCGATGAAGCCGATCGCGACCGTCGGGCATCCGCTCTCATCCGTCGATATCAAGACAAAGAAGGAATGTAAAGCGACAGTGGAACGCTCCGATATCTGCGCCGTTTCGGCGGCGGGTGTCGTCGGTGAGGCGGTTTGCGCCTATGTGATCGCCGACTGCATGCTCGAAAAATTCGGCGGTGATTGCCTGACCGAGATCTTGAGAAACTACAAAGCGTACGCGAAACAGGTAAGGGAATTCTAATACAAACGCATTAAGTGAAGCGTCATCGCGAGCCCGCCAGAGGCGGGCGTGGCGATCTCAAAGGAATGAGCTCATGTGTTGAGATTGCTTCGTCGGCCGTCAGTGGCGGCCTCCTCGCCATGACAATCTTATTAATGCATTTGTGCAGTTGTTGCCTCATTTGCAGTATCCCTCACGATGAAAAATGATACACGCAATATAATTCTGTTCGGGTTCATGGGAACGGGCAAAAGTTCCGCCGGCCGGGTGATCGCCGACCGGCTGGAGCGCGAACTGGTCGAGATGGACGCAATTATCGAGGAGCGAGAAGGGAAGACGATCAACCACATCTTTGTTTCAGAAGGGGAACCTTATTTTCGCGCGCTTGAGCGCGGTCTGGTCGAAGAGCTCTCCGCGCGGAACAGCCTGGTCGTTTCGACGGGCGGCGGCGTCGTCCTGAACCCTGCGAATATCGAGGACTTCAGGAGGAGCGGCGTCCTGTTCTCGCTGATGGCCAAACCGGAGACGGTGTATGAGCGGACAAAACGCGAGACGCACCGGCCGCTTCTGGCGACCGCAGATCCGATGAAACGGATCGTCGAGCTGATGGAACCTCGCCGGCCGTTGTATGACAAGGCGGATCATATTATTCATACCGATAATAAATCGGTGGAAGAAGTTGCAGAAGAGATATTGAAGATTTTCAGCAAAGCGTGATGGGATGGAGTAACCGCGGATGCCAGTGGGAGTGAAAATCCCCTGTATCCCCCTTTGCGAAAAGGGGAAAAGTGTCAGGGGCGCGGGTGGATTGAGAGGAGATATTCCGTATGAAAGAACTCAAAGTAAATCTCGGCGAACGTTCGTACAAGATCACCATCGGCAGCGGGATCCTGCAGGATGCGGGCAAGCGGGCGGCGCAGGTCGCGCGGTCAAAGCGGGCGGTCATCGTCACCAACCCGACGGTGGCAAAACACTACCTTGATCCGCTCGAGAAATCGCTCGAGCGTGCCGAATGCACGGTCAGCGTGGTGAAGATCCCCGACGGCGAGCAGTACAAGACGCTCGAGACCGTCGAGACGGTCTACAACCGGATGGTCGAGGAACGTGTCGACCGGCGCGCGCTCCTGATCGCTTTGGGCGGCGGCGTTGTCGGCGATCTTGCCGGTTTTGTCGCGGCCACCTACATGCGCGGCATCGATTTTGTCCAGGTCCCGACGACGCTTCTTGCGCAGGTCGACAGCAGTGTGGGCGGAAAGGTCGGTGTCAACCTCAAGAAGGGAAAAAATCTTGTCGGCGCGTTCTACCAGCCGAAACTGGTCATTATCGACACATCGGTCCTCAAGACGCTCCCCGAACGGGAACTGAAGGCCGGGATCGCGGAGGTCATCAAATACGGTATCATCTGGGAAAAAGGGTTCTTCACGTTCATCGAGCGCAACCTCGAGAAACTGATGCGCCTCGACCCGGCGGTTCTGGAAAAGGTGGTCGGCGTTTCTTGCTCGGTCAAGGCGCAGGTCGTCGAAGAAGACGAGCGCGAAGGGGGTTTGCGCGCCATACTCAATTTCGGCCATACCGTCGGGCACGCGATTGAGGCGGCGACGGCCTATAAGAAATACCTGCACGGCGAGGCGATCTCGATCGGGATGGCAGGCGCCGCGCGGATAGCCCTGAAACTGGGGATGATCGACAAGGAAACGCTTTTCCGGATCGAGAACCTCCTGTGCAGGGCAGGGCTCCCCGTGAAAGCGGAACGGCTGAACGAAGACCAGGTGATCAAACACCTCTCGCTCGACAAGAAGGTCAAGAGCGGCAAACTGCACTTTGTGATGCCGCACGAGATCGGGCGGGTGACGATCAGCGAAGAGGTCCCCGAATCGCTGATCAGGACCGTCCTGAAAGAGATCAGTTGAATTCCGGGGACAGTTTACTTAATTACACAACACAAAACGGCTGAAAGCCTTATTCGCGCATGACATTAATTACGTAAACTGTCCCCGGAATTAAGAATTAGTTTTTGGCGGTTTTGGTAACAATCCATGAACAACACCGAAGCGCTTCTTGTCTTAAACGCGGTCGAATCCGTCGGGCCGGTCAGGATCAAGCTCCTGGTCCGGGAGTTCGGTTCGCCGGCGGCAGTCCTCGCTCAGCCGCTGGGCGCGCTGAAACGCGTAAAAGGGGTCGGCGAAAAGATCGCTCGAAATATCAGCGAGTGGGAAAAAACGTTTGATCTGGAGAAGGAGCTTGCGCTGATCGCGTCGCACAAGGTGTCATTAGTGACATGCCTTGACGGCGCGTATCCGGCGCTTCTCAAGGAGATCTATGACCCGCCGGCGGTGCTCTACGTTGCGGGCGTTTTAGCTGAGCAGGACAGGTTCGCGATCGGCGTTGTCGGTTCCCGGTGGGCCTCTCACTACGGTAAGGATACCGCTCAGCGTATCAGCGCCGACCTGGCGCGGCGGGGGATCACGATCGTGAGCGGGATGGCCCGCGGCATCGACACCTGCGCGCATCGCGGCGCCTTGAGCGCCGGCGGCAGGACGATCGCCGTGCTGGGAAACGGCCTTGCCCGGTGTTATCCCCCGGAGAACAAAGAGCTCATGGAGCAGATCGCACAGAGCGGCGCGGTGATATCGGAATTTCCGATGGAGATGATCCCCGACAAGGGAAATTTCCCGCGGCGCAACCGTGTGATCAGCGGCCTGTCTCTCGGGATCATCGTTGCCGAGGCGGCGCGGCGCAGCGGCGCGCTTATCACGGCGTCCCACGCCCTCGAGCAGAACCGGACCGTCCTGAGCATCCCCGGCCGGGTGGGTGACGACACGGCGGAAGGGTCGAACGACCTTATCAAGCAGGGCGCGAAGATCGTGACGAGTGCGGAAGATGTCCTCGAGGAATTCGAGTATCTGCTCCCGGAGACGATGCGGACATCTCCGGATAAAGCGGACGCGCCGTCTGTCCGCCCGGACCTGTCTCCGGACGAAGAGACGATGTATAACTGTGTCGAGAAAGACGATACGCCGATCGATGCGCTGATCGAAAAGAGCGGCCTCCCGGCGGGCGAGGTGAGCGGCATCCTCCTTTCTCTTGAACTGAAGAATTTAATAAAACAGCGGCCGGGAAAACAGTTCGTCAAGGTGTAGAAAACGGCAAACAATTTGTGAGGTTGTTGTATGGCAAAAGGAAAATCAATCGTCATCGTCGAGTCGCCCGCAAAGGCTAAGACGATCAATAAGTATCTCGGGTCAAAATATGTTGTCAGGGCGTCGATGGGGCATGTCCGCGACCTGCCGAAAAGCAAGATCGGCGTCGACATCGAAAAGGAGTTTGCCCCGCACTATATCACCATGCAGGGGCGGAAAAAGCTCGTCACGACGCTCAAGAAAGAGCTCAAGGACGCCGATGCGCTCTACCTGGCGCCCGACCCGGACCGCGAAGGGGAAGCGATCGCCTGGCATTTGATGGAAGCCCTCGATTTCGACAGGAAAAAGACCTTCCGCGTGACGTTCAACGAGATCACCGCGCGCGCGGTAAAAGAGGCCTTTGAGCATCCGGGGAAGCTCGACCACGACAAGATCGATTCCCAGCAGGCGCGCCGGATATTGGACCGGATCGTCGGCTACAAGATCAGCCCGCTCCTCTGGAAGAAGGTCGGCAGCGGCCTGTCTGCCGGGCGCGTCCAGACCGTCGCGGTGCGCCTGATCTGCGAACGCGAGGAAGAGGTCCTGGCGTTTGTCCCGAAAGAGTACTGGTCGGTCGAAGTCCTGCTCGAGAAAGCTTCCGGCGAAAAGGAAAAATTTTGGGCCGACCTGAAGAAGATCGAGGACAGGAAGATCGACATCGGCAGCGGCGCGCTGGCGGGCGCGGTCGTCGAGGAGCTCAAGACACTGCCCTTCACGGTCAAGGACATCAGGTCGAAAGAAAAAACGGGGTCGGCATATCCGCCCTTCACCACCAGTCACCTCCAGCAGGCATCGGTCAACAAACTGGGCTGGTCGATCGTCCACACGATGAGCGTCGCCCAGCAGCTCTATGAAGGCCTTGAGCTGGGGGCCGAGGGGTCGACCGGTCTCATCACCTACATGAGGACCGATTCGTTCAACGTGTCGAAGGGTGCGCAGGACGAGGCGCTTTCCTACATCAAAGAAAAGTACGGCGCCGCATACGCGCCGGAAGTCCCCAATGCATACAAGGCGAAGAAAGGGGCGCAGGAGGCGCACGAGGCGATCAGGCCCAGCTCCGTGTTGCGCGACCCCGAATCGATCAGGCAGTATCTCACCCCCGACCAGTTCAAGCTCTATAAGCTCATCTGGGACCGGTTCCTCGCCAGCCAGATGGCGCCGGCGAAATACAACGTGATGACCGTCGATATCGCCGCGGGGAAATATCTCTTTCAGGCGGGCGGTTCGACGGTGATCTTCCCGGGGTACACGATCGTCTATAGGGAAGAGCCGAAAGAGGACGAGGAGGTCCCGGAAGAAGAGCGCAAGGCGAAGATCCCCGCGCTGACGGCCGGTGAAGCCCTCAGCCCGCGGGAGTTCAAGCCGGGACAGCATTTCACCAAGCCGCCGCCGCGTTACACGGAAGCGACGCTCGTCAAGGCCCTCGAAGAGAAGGGGATCGGCCGGCCGAGCACCTACGCGCCCACCATCATGACGATCATCAGGCGCTCGTACGTTTCGAAGGAAAAGGGACGGCTCATACCGTCCCAGCTCGGCAAGTCGGTGACGAAACTCCTCATAGAGAATTTTCCGGTCATCTTTGATATCGATTTCACCGCCCAGATGGAGAACAACCTCGACAACATCGAAAAGGGGAAGATCCGCTGGATCACCGTCCTGGAAGATTTCTACAAGCCGTTCGCCGAAACGCTCGTGACGGCCACGGCCGAGATGCGGGACATCAAGCAGGAGGTCCAGAAGACCGACCAGGTGTGCGAGAAGTGCGGCAAACCGATGCTCCTCAAGATGGGCCGTTTCGGCCAGTTCCTTGCCTGCTCCAGCTATCCCGAGTGCAAGACGACACGTTCCGTCCCGACGGGCGTGAAGTGCCCGAAATGCGGCGGCGATGTCGTGAAGAGAAAATCAAAAAAAGGGAGCACCTTTTACGGCTGCAGCAAGTATCCGGGGTGCGATTTCGTCGCGAAGTTCCTCAGTCAGGCCCAGAACGCGGGGTCAAAAGGAGAGGCCGCGGAAAGTCCGCAGGGCGCGGCGCGGGAGGAACAGCCGGGGAACCCCGGGGGCGGGGAAAACACGCAAGAGGGTGCCGGTGATACGCGACAACAGTGAGCAATTCCTGAAATACCTGGAAGTCGAGAAGAACGCCTCGCCCCACACGGTAAAAAATTACCGTGAGGACCTCGCCCAGTTCGCGGCGTTTGTCGAGAAGCACGCGCAGGATTCGGGCACGCAGGTCACGGCTGCTGGAATCGACCATTTTATGATCAGGCGCTATATCGTCGCCCTCCAGGGGCACAATTATGCGAAGCGGTCGGTTGCGCGCAAGCTGGCGACCCTCCGCTCGTTTTTCAGATACCTGATCCGTGAAGAGGCGGTCAAGGCCGATCCGATGAGCGGCGTCAGCTCGCCCAAGCTCAACAAGCCCCTGCCGAAATTTCTCGATGTGAACGAGGTGGCAAAGCTCATCGAATCGGCCGACGCGGGCGATACCGCCGGTCTGCGCGACCGCGCGATGATGGAGGTCCTCTATTCCGGCGGTATCCGCGTGAGCGAGCTTGTGTCGCTGGACTGCGGCGACGTGGACATCATAGGCGAGGTGATCAAGGTCAAGGGGAAGGGGAAGAAGGAGCGTCTGGCGCCGATCGGCGGAAAAGCCGCGGCGGCGCTCACTGAATACCTCAAAGCGAGGAATGCCGGCGAGAACGCGGTGTTCCTCAATAAATTCGGCGGGAGGATGACGGCGCGGAGCGTCGAGCGGATGCTCCAGAAATACCTGAAAAAGGCGGCCATCGACAAGAAGATCTCGCCGCATGCCCTCCGGCACACCTTCGCCACGCACATGCTTGACGCGGGGGCCAACCTGCGTGTCGTGCAGGAACTGCTGGGGCACAAGAACCTCTCGACGACGCAGATATACACGCATGTGACGGCGGAAAAATTAAAAAAAGTGTACGACAAAGCCCACCCGCGGGCATAAAAAGCGGTAAGCTTTAAGCTGTAAGTTGTAAGCAGGAAAGATTATTCTTGTTTTCAGCTTATAGCTTATAGCTTATAGCTTATAGCTTAAATTATGATGTGGATCATCTATAACATTGGCATCTATTTCTATTTCATCCTGCTGTCTCCCTTTTTTCTTTTCAGCCTGTTCACGCGGGAGAAATACCGCGCGGGGCTGTTGTCCCGCCTGGGGTTCTATCATGCCGCCCTCAAGGAGAAGTGCGCGGGCAAAAAGGTGCTCTGGTTTCACGCGGTGAGCGTCGGCGAGGTGCTGGCGGTCCTGCCGCTCATCGATGCCGTCAGAATAGCGCTGCCGGACCACACGGTCTTGCTGTCGACGACGACGATGGCTTCAAACCGGCTCGCCGCGGAACGGGCGGCGGAGAAGGGGGTCGAGCTGATCTATTTCCCGCTCGATTTTCCGTGGGCCGTCAGACGGCTGATCGATGCGGCCGGGCCCCGGCTGATCATCCTGACGGAGACCGAGCTCTGGCCGAATTTCCTGCGCTGCGCGGCGCGCAAGGATATCCCGATGGTGCTGGTCAACGGCAGGATATCCCCGAGATCGTTCAAGAGCTATCGCCGTATCCGGAGTTTTTTCTGCGACTTCACGCGGGGGATACAAATATTTGGGATGCAATCCGAGCTGTATCGTGATAACATAAAGGCTCTGGGAATTTCCGATTCCCGGATTGTCATATCGGGCAATATCAAGTATGAAGCGCTGGGGCACGGGCAGGCCGCTCCCGCGGACGCCGGCGTGTTGAAAGCGGCGCTGGGCATCCCTGCCGGCAGCCGGGTCCTCTTCGGCGGCAGTACGCATCCCGGCGAAGAAGCGATACTGATCGACCTGTTCTTGTCGCTGAGAAAAAAGAACGGGGACCTGTCGCTGTTCATTGCGCCGCGGCATATCGAGCGCGCGCCGGCGGTCGTCCAGCTGGCCCGCGAAAAGGGTTTGCGCGCGTCGGTGAAAACGGGACTGACCGCCGGTACCGCGGACGGCCGCGAGGTCATCGTCCTCGATACGATCGGCGAGCTCTCGAAGCTGTACGCGGTCGGCGACATCGTTTTTGTCGGCAAGAGCATGACGGCCTCGGGCGGACAGAACATCCTCGAGCCGGCGCGGCTGGGGAAGGCGGTCCTGTTCGGCCCGCACATGGAAAATTTTCAGGATGAAGCCCGTGCATTATTGTCCAGCGGCGGCGCGGCGCAGGTTCGGGACGGACAGGAGCTTGAGCGGGTTTGCGCCGGCCTCCTCGCCGATCCCGCCCGGGCGCGGGAGATGGGCGAAAAGGGGGCGCGCACGGTGGAAGCGTATCGTGAAGGGGTGTTGAGCAGGAACGTATCACTCATTACCGAAGCCGTGAAACGATATGGAACTCATTAAATATCTGAAAAAAGGCGCGGTGTTCGTTGACCTCGCGTGCGCAAACAAGAACGAGACGATAGAATTTCTGGTCACCAGCATGTGCCAGGTCTACGGACTTGTCGGCGGGGACCAGATACTCAAGACGGTCTATTATCGTGAACGAGACAAATCGACAGGATTGGGGAGCGAACTCGCGATACCGCACGCGCGCACCGATATGGTGGACCGCATCTATGTAGGGATGGGCGTTTCTCAGCAGGGGATCGAGTGGGAATCCGCTGACGGCCTCCCCGTAAAGATCATCTTCATGGTGGTGGGGTCGGTCAGGGCGGCCGAAGAATATTTGAATGTCCTTGCCGACATATCCCGCATGATCAAACGCCACGACATCAAACAGGCGTTCCTCGACGCCCGTACGGCGGACGAAGTCATACAGATCATTGAAGAGAGCAAGCCCCGAATGCCGCATCCGTAGATAATCGCACAGACATCAGGCCGCTATGGCTCACAATCTCGAACATTATTTTCTTGATGTCATTTCTAACAGGGAGCCGGGTTTTCAGGCGGGCTGTCTGCGCAAGCTCCTCTTTGTCCTGTCGAAAGTGTACGGCGGGATTGTTCAGCTCCGTCTCTTCTTCTACGCGTGCGGCGTTTTTCGGAAGAAAACGCTGGGATGTCTGATCATCAGCATCGGCAATATCACCGTCGGGGGCACCGGCAAGACGCCCCTGGTGGAGATGTTCGCGCGCGCCCTGACCGAAGGCGGGCGTAAAGTTGCCGTATTGTCCCGGGGATACAAGCGGAAGCGTAAGTACGCCGTATGGGATATTTTCAAAACGGGCCGCTGGGATGAGCCGCCGGAGGTCGTTTCTGACGGCGAGCGGATAGTGATGAACTCTGAAGACGCCGGGGACGAGCCGTACATGCTCGCGAAGAACCTGACGGGTATTGCGGTGGTGGTCGGAAGGAACCGGGTGAAGTCGGGGAGCTACGCCATAGAGAAATTCGCCGCCGATACCCTCGTCCTTGACGACGGGTTCCAGTACCTCCCCCTGGACCGCCGGCTGAACATCGTGCTTGTCGATGCGACCAACCCGTTCGGGAACGGACACCTTCTGCCGCGGGGTACCCTGCGCGAGCCGCTCAGGAACCTCGCGCGTGCCGACCTGTTTTTTATCACGAAGGCGAAAGACATTCCAACCGGCCCGATAAAGGAGCGCATCAGGGAGCATAACTCGACCGCCGAGATCGTTGAATGCTACTACGAGCCGCGGTATTTGGTGAACATCGTCACCGGTGAGAAGGCGGACCTGTCGTATCTGGAAGGAAAGCGCGCGGCGGTCATGACCGCTATCGCGGACCCCGAGGGGTTTGAGGCGTCGATCGGCCGGCTGGGGGCGCGGGTCGTCGCGGTGTCGCGGTATGCCGACCATTACCGGTTCAGCGAGCGCGACCTTGATGCGGTGGTGGCGTCGGTGGAGAAAAAGGGCGACTGCATCGTTACGACCGAGAAAGACTTTGTGCGGCTCCCGCCGGGCAGGAAGTACGCGATGCCGATCTTTTATCTGCGGGTCGAGGTCAAGATCATCAGCGGCGCGCGTGACTTCAGCGACTGCGTCGCCCGCCTCTGCAACTTCTAAAAGTAGGGACAGCTACCACTTATTTCTGATACCGGCAAATAAGTGGTAGCTGTCCCTACTTTTCATTTTTTAGGCACCTTCAGGCGCTGCCCCTCGCGCAGGGAGTTCGGGTTGGTGATGCCGTTCATCTCCATCAGCTCATTCAGCGATATGCCGTAGGCGCGGGAAATCTTCGAAAGCGTTTCGCCTGAGGCGACCGTATGCGTGCCTTCTTCCCCGCCCGCCGTCTGCCTGGCCTGTTCTGTATGTTTCGAGCTTTCCTTTTTCGATCTTGTTTTCTTCGCTTCGATCTTCGACAGGATCCGCTCGTTTTCTTTCGAGACCTCATCCAGTATGACCTGGATCTTTTTGGTCAGGTCTCCCTCTCCTGCGGCCCGCTTCGCGTCGACGGACGCGATCGAGCCGGCGAGCTCGGCGAGCTTCTGCTCGATCACCTTGTTGTTCTCGATGATCCGGCTTTTGAGCGTCGCGAGCTCTTTTTCCACCGACTCAGTCCGCTTGTTCGCCTCGTCGACCTGCCATTTCACTTCGTCGGAAACGCTTTTTACCTGCGTCAGCTGTTCGTTGACGTCCGATTTCATGCTCCGGACTTCGTCACGGCGGTAGGAATCGTCCGTCGCGCAGCCGCTGACGGCAGTCAGAAAACAGGCGCAGATGATTGTCATGGGTACTGGGAATGAAAATTTCATTGAGGGATCTCCGTGGTACACCATTCCCTAAACCCCTCCCCCTGGACGGGGGAGGGGTTGGGTTGGGGTGGTAAGTTACTGTGAAATGAGGAAATGGCCGCGTCTGTTCTTCGCGTAGGCGGCTTCGTTGTGTCTCGGGTCTGCGGGGCTCTCTTCGCCGTAGCTGATCGTGTGGATCCGGTTCGACGCGATCCCGAGGTTGACGAGGTAGCGGCGTGCCGACAGGGCGCGCTGTTCGCCGAGCGCGAGGTTGTATTCCTTTGAGCCGCGTTCGTCGCAATGCCCTTCTACCATGACGTGCTTATACGGGTGCGCCTGCAGGTAGCCGGCGACCCCTTCGAGGATCGGCTTCGCGTCGGCCCTGATCGATGACTTGTTGTAATCGTAGTGGATATCGTCCGCCAGCGCCGGGATGTGCGAGGCCTCGGTGAAATTGATGTTCGACTCATCGAGCGGGATGTCTTCCGAGCTCAGCGACGACGAACCGGCCTTCGAGCTCTTCTTTGCACAGCCTGATGTGGCGATGCCGGCAACGAACAACAGACCAAGGAAACATATAAAAAACTTTTTCATGCCTTCTCCTCCTTCTTTTAGTTGTGTCATGTTTTATGTGTAATGTGTAATTGCAAACACAATCCGTTTCCTGATTTTATCATTACGCTTTACACATTTGACATTACACAATGCTATTATTTTGACCAGTCCGGATTCAACACATTCGCCGAAACGCCCGGCAATTGTATCGGGTCCTTGTCGTATATATCAATAATAAACAGTGCGGACTTGTTTCCTTTTGTGGACGTGTACATGATGTGCCTGCCGTCAGGCGCCCACGAGGGGTCTTCGTTGTCCCGCCCGTCCGAGGTGATGATGTCCTGCTCGCCGTTGGCGGCGTTGACGGTGCAGATCTGGAATTCCCTGCCCATCTGGCTCGCGAAAGCGACCAGGTCGCCTTTCGGGGACCAGGCGGGTGTCGCGTTGTAACTGCCGCGGTAGGTGAGGCGCCGTATGCCGCCCCCGTTGCGGTCCATGACGTAGAGCTGCGGCGAGCCGCTCCTGTTCGAGACGAAGACGATCCGGTTTCCGTCGGGCGACCACGACGGCGACGAATCGACGGCGCGGTCGTTGGTCAGCCGTGTGAGCGATCCGTCCGACAGGTCCTTGAGGTAGATCTCGGGGTTGCCGTCCCTGCTCAGCGTGAGCGCGATCTCGTCCCGTGTCGGCGAAAAAGAGGCGGTGGCGTTCAGGCCGGGGCTCGACGAAAGGAGCGTGCGGCTGTTGCGCGCCAGGTCGATCAGGAATATCTGCGGCCGGTTGTTCAGGTAGGCGGTGTAGACGATCTTCCGCCCGTCAGGCGACAGCTTCGGGTAGAGGGCCAGGGCGTTATCGTGGGTCAGTTTCTTGGCGTTATGGCCGTCGTAGTCCATGATGCAGACCTCGCGTTTCTTTCCCGACCCCATGACGAAGACGGCCTTTGTCTGGGCGATCCCGCGCTCTCCGGTAAGCTGCTTGACGATGTCGTCGGCGATACGGTGCACGATGAGGCGCCGCGCGGACGCGCTGTCAGTGTACGATTTTTCGAATATCCTTTTGCCGTCGGTCATCGCGTAGACCGCGCAGGTGATCGCGATCTTGCCGCCCCGCTCATCGTAGGTCCCTTTGACCACCATGTCGGCGCCGATCCGTTTCCATTCTGCAGCATTGATCTTGCCGCTCTTCGCGTCGTCGCGCTGGTTCTCCTCGATGAACGACCGCTCTTTGACGGGGGAGAAATAGCCGGAAAGCGAGAGGTCGTTGACGAGCTGTTCCGCGGCCTTCGCGGCCTGCTGTTTGTCCGCGGAAGCCGCCGTAAAATAGGGGACCGCGATCCTGATCTTCTGGGAAAATTTCTTTGATATGTTGAGGAACACCTCCGTCCCGGCAAAGGCGGAAGCCGTCGTGCTGATTATATAGAAGCCCGCAAGCGCGCAGGCGAGATGCAGTCGTTTTAAAAACATGTGCGCAAACTTTCTATAATTATTAATGTCGTGCAGGGCTTCAGCCCTGCTTGTCCGTCATTGCGAGGAGTCCGCTTTTGCGGACGACGAAGCAATCTCAAAGCATGAGCTCCATCTTTGAGATCGCCGCGCCTGCCTCCGGCAGGCTCGCGATGACAGTTCACCGCACGGCCGGAGCCCTGCCATGGGAATGAACAAGCGATTACCTATTTAAGTCAAACTTGATGTTAATGTCAAGATAATCGCCCTTGTATTCGTCGGGGAGCGGCGGGAGCGGCTCCGAACGTTTCACCGCCTCGAGGACCGAGCTGTCCACGTCCTCCCTGTTGGACGGCGTTTTGAGCTTCAGGTTCGAAATGTTTCCCGACCGTTCGATCCGGAAAAAGATGACGACCGAGAGCGTGTTGTCCGCGATGATCAGGCCGCTCGGCTCTTCCCAGTTGTCCGAGATCTTTGTCTGGACGATGTCGAGGTACCAGGCGAACGGGAGGTTGACGTCTCCCATCCCGTCACCGAAGCCCGCGGTCATCTTCCCGCTCCCGCTCGACAGCTTAAGGGACGCGCCGGCCGTCCCGGCATCTGTCTCGGGCTCGGCCTCCCGCGGTTTCGGCTCCGGCCGGGGTTCTTTTTCGACCGAGGCGAGCTTTTCGCTGATCCGGTCCTTCAGGCTCTTTGTTTTTTCGATTTTTTGTTTCTTGTTTTTCGCGTAGGTGTCTTTCGGCGGGGTTTTGAGGGGGAGCACCTTTTTTGTTTTAAGCGTGTTCGTCTTTTTCGCGGCGGCCGGTTTCTTTTCCGTTTTTTTCTGCGCCGCCTTCTGCCCTGCGGGGCCCCCTTTGCCGGGGCCTTTCACCGCCCCCATCGTGAGCGACACGGGCTGGACCGGCCCGAAATAGTACTTCTTTGTCGAGAGGCCGGGGATGACGGCAAAACAGACGAGGAATACCAGGTGCGCGGCGGCCGAGACCGCGAGCGCCTTCTTGAAATCGGTGTCGAGAAAGTCCAGCAGTTTTTTGAATAATTGAGCTGACATGTCTTCATGTGTAAATTGTCATCGCGGGCGGATCAATCTGAGAAAGCTGTCATTCTGAACGAAGTGAAGAATCTCAAAGAATGAGCTCGTTCAATCAGATCCTTCGCTCCGCTCAGGATGACACATTCTGTCAGATGTATCCGCCCGCAAGCGCATTAGTGCTTAATCTTTTCCATCTCCGTCGCGATCCCCGTGTTCGACAGGCCGGAGTTCCTGATGATGTCCAGCACCATCACGACCTTGTTGAACGGGAGGTCCTTGTCGGCCCGCAGGACGATGAACGTTTCCGGTTTCGTCTTGGCGATATACGAGAGGCGTTTTTCGAGGTCTTCCCCGGTGACGCGCGCCTCGCTGAAATAGATCCTGCCGTCCTCGGAGACGGTGACCGTCACGTTGTCCGTGTTTTCCATCTTCTGCAGCGACGCCGTCGGCAGTTTCACCTTGATCCCCTGCTGGATGACGGGGGCGACGACCAGGAAAATGATGAGGAGGACCAGCGTGACATCGACCAGCGATGTTACGTTGATCTCGCTCCTGACGGTCGAGGGTTCGCGGTTCCAGAGTGTTCTTCTCATAGCAGTACCGGAAGGTTCATGTTAATCGCGCATGTATAATTTTTCGACGATGGAGATGTATTCCGACGCGAAGCTGTCCATTTCCGACGTCATCGCCTTGATCCGGTCCACCAGGTAATTGTAGGCGATCATCGCCGGTATCGCGACGGCGAGGCCCGCCGCGGTCGTGATGAGCGCTTCGGCGATCCCCGGCGCCACCGCGTCGATACTGCCCGCCCCCTGGACGCCGATGGCCCTGAACGCCCCCATGATCCCCCAGACGGTGCCGAAGAGCCCGATGAAGGGGCTCGCGCTCGATGCCGTTGCCAGGACGATGAGCGATTTTTCCAGGTTGAGTATCTGGTCGGATATCGCCCGCTTCAGCGAATTTTCGATCCCGTCGAGCTGGACGATCGACAGCTTGTCCGGCGCGCCTGTGTTCTCTTTTATGTGATAGACGAGGTCACGGGACGCGGCCAGGTACATCGCCGCGATGGGGGACGGGCTGTTTTTCAGGCGCGGGTCGTTAAACAACTGCAGAGGGTTCGCGACATTCGCCCGGAACACCTTCAACAGCGCCCGCGACGATCTCTGCGCGGCGGCCAGCATTTTGAATTTGATGCCGATGACGGCCCAGACATACACCGAGATCCCCGTGAGGAGCAGAAGGATCGATTTCCCCATCCACCCCGCTTCGCGTATCGACGAAAAGATGACATTATCCATGATGAAAACTCCTTATTGTGTTCCGCGTTTCCGGCTTTTCCCCGCGCCTTTTTTCAGCGGGAGAACGCAACGGTATCCATGAAACAATACCGTTATATTATACGTTGTTATAACCGGGTAATCAATTAATAAAACGTCCCGTTTCGCCGGCGCGCGCAGGCCCTTTCTTGCGATAACCTCAATATATAGATTCGGGCCGTAAAATATACACACCATATGGTGTTTTTCTGTTGACAGGAAAATGCTTCAAATTGTATCATTTACACAATCAGGGGCGCCTGTCGGCGCTTCGCAATATATGTCTGACCAACCGCGCTAAAAGATGTATTTCAAAAAATTAGAACTCATCGGTTTTAAATCATTCGCTGACAGGACCACTCTCGATTTCGAGCCCGGCATCACCGTCATCGTCGGCCCCAACGGCTGCGGCAAGAGCAATATCTCCGACGCGATCCGCTGGGTGCTGGGCGAGCAGAGCGCGCGGCTCCTGCGCGGACAACGGATGGAAGACGTCATCTTCAGCGGCACCGACGACAAGAAGGCGCAGGGGATGGCGGAGGTCTCGCTGACGCTGGCCGAGGCCGATAAGGACCTGGCGCTGGGATATAACGAAGTCACCGTCACCCGCCGCGTCTTCCGGTCCGGCGAGAGCGAATACCTCATCAACAAGACGCCCTGCAGGATGAAGGACATCAACGACCTTTTCATGGGGACCGGTATCGGCACCGACGCCTATTCCGTGATCGAGCAGGGGAAGATCGACCTTGTCCTCTCGAGCAAGCCGGAAGAGCGCCGCTACATCTTCGAAGAAGCGGCCGGCATCACCAAGTACAAAAGCCGCAAGCGCGAAGCGCTCCGCAAGATCGAATATACCGAAGAGAACCTCATCCGCCTTAACGACATCCTCAAGGAAGTGAAGCGCCAGATCAATTCGATCAACCGTTACGCGAACAAGGCGCGCGAATACAAGGAAGTGCATGACGAGCTCAAGGAGCTCGACCTCCGCTATAACCTTTTCAAATACCGGAACATGAGGGCCGAGGCCGACCTTGCCGCCCGCGAGATGACGGTGGTCCGCGAGCACGAGGCGTCGCTCAACAGCGCGATCGAGGGGCTGGAGGACGAGAGCAGCGGTCTGCGCGACGGGCTCGAGGAGATCGAGGGGTCGATCGCGTCGTTCGAGCGGGACCTCCTGGCGATATCGGACAAGATCAACCGCTACGAGAACGAGATCGTGTATAACAACGAGCGCCTGCGCGATTTCAAGATCCTCGAGGAGAATTCGACCAAGGAGATCGAGGCCCTGCGGGAAGACCTGAAGGTGTCGCGCGCGGAGACGGCGCGCGCCGAGGGAGACCTCGCGAAGATCCGCGAGGTGAACGCGGGGATCAAGGAACAGATACAGGAGAAGCAGGAGCTGGTCAACCGGATCGTCCTGGCGGTCAGGACAAAAGAAGAACAGCTCGCGAAGAACAAGGAAGAGGCGTTCGAGGTACTCGCGTCGGACACCAAGGCGCGCAACGAGCTTTCCCAGCTCCGGATCGAAAAGAAGAACCTCGCCCTGCGCCGCGAAAAACTGCAGGTCGAGAAACAGGACATCCTCGGGCAGATCGAGCGGATCGAGTCCCAGACCGCCTGCTTCCTTGGAGAGCTCGAGGCGGAGGAGAACGACGTCCGGGCGGTCCGCGCCGAAGGGGCGCGGCAGAACGGACTGCGCGACGCGCTTGCCGCCGAGATTGCGCGTGCGGGGGAAGAGCTGTCCCGGCAGAGAGATGTCCTCGCCGAGAAAAAGGCGGACGTGAAGCTCCAGGTCGAGCTGAAAGAGCGTTTTGAAGGGTATAATCCGGGGGTCAAGGCGATCCTGGAGTCGAAAAAGGGCGGCAGGAAAAACGGTGTCATCGGGCCCCTTGCGGATTTTATCGAGATCAGGCCTGGCTACGAGATACCGGTCCAGCTGGCGCTCTCCGGCGAGGTGCAGGACATCATCACCGACGACGTCGATTCGATCAGGGACCACATACACGCGCTCAAGGAACGGGACGACGGACGCGCCTCATTCATCCCGCTCATCGAATTCAAATACCGTATCAAGGACGCGCCGCGGCGCAAAGACCTCGGCAGGTTCGCGGGGTGCGGCGCGATCAAGGGGTTCGTCACCGATTTCATATCGTGCAAGGAAAATTACCGCGAGATACTGGAGTTCCTGTTCAGGGACACGGTCATCGTCGATGAATTCGAATCGGCGTTCGAGCTTATCAAAGAAGACGATTTCGATTTCAACGTCGTGACGGTCACCGGCGAATATATCGGGAAGAACCGCGTGATGCGCGGCGGCAGGGTGCCGAAAGAAGAGATCAGCATCCTGAGGCGCGACAATGTCATCGAGGCGCTCAAGGGCGAGATCGTCGAGCGGGAAGCGGCTCTCGAGCGGCTCTCGGGCGAGAAGGCCGCGAAAGAGCAGGGGCTGGAGTCGCTCGAGCGCGAGCGCGAAGCGTTTCAGGCGAAGCTGAACCGGCTCGAGGTCCAGCTCGCCACCAAAAAGACCGACTGCGACAAACTGCGCTTCCAGAAAGACCGGCTGAGCGAGAACCATACGGTGGTCGTTTCAGAGATTAAGGAGCTTTTCGAGGAAGACGGCAGGCTCGCCGGAGCGATCGAAGCCCTCGCGCGGGAGATCGAGCGGAACGAGCAGGCCAATGTCACGCTGAAATGCTCGCTCACCGGCATCGAATCGGCGATCGGCGAGGACGAGAAGCAGAAAGACGGCGTTGTCGAGGCGATGACCGCGCTCAAGATCGAGCTCGCGTCGTCCGAAGAAAAAGAATACAATATCGACACGGAGAACAAGCGGCTCGTCGAGGAGCTCACGTCGAAAGACAACCTGCTCAGGACCCGGACGAACGACCTCGCCGGGTACAAATCGAAGCAGATCGACCTCGCGCAGGCGGTCGGGAGCGCGGAAGAGGACCTCTCCTCTCTGCGGGTGCAGAAAGACGGCATCGTTAAATATGTCGACGAATCGAAAGAGAAGAAGAAGGCGCTTGCCGCGAAGCTTTCCGAGTACGACCGGGGGCTCAAGGAACGGCGCGCGTCGCTCGCCGCGTATGCCGAAAAACGTCTGCGGCACGAGCTCAAGGTCTCGGAGTTCAAGATGCGCCTCGGCGCGATGAGCGAGTATGTCCGCAAGGAATATCACGCCGGGTTTGACGAGCTCGCGCTCGAGATCGACGAGAACGCCAATTGGGAAGAGGTCGAGCTCAAGATCGACGAGTTGAAGGCCCGGATCGAAAAGATGGGGCCGGTCAACCTCGCGGCGATCGAGGAGAACGAAGAGCTCGAGAAACGGTACAATTTCCTCCTGAAACAGCACGAGGACCTGGTGCAGGCGAAAGACTCTCTGCTCAAGGTCATCTCGAAGATCAACACGACGACCCGCCAGCTCTTCATGGACACCTTCGCGCAGATCAGGACCAATTTTCAGGAGATGTTCGTCCGCCTCTTCGGCGGCGGCAAGGCGGACCTTATCATGATGGACGAAGGGGACGTCCTCGAGACCGGCATCGAGATCGTGGCGCGGCCTCCGGGGAAGAAACTGCAGAACGTGTCCCTGCTCTCCGGCGGCGAAAAGGCGCTGACCGCGGTATCGCTCCTGTTCGCGATCTTCAAGGTGAAGCCGAGCCCGTTCTGCGTTTTAGACGAGATCGACGCCCCGCTGGACGAGTCGAACATCGGCAGGTTCATCGACTGCCTGAAAGAGTTTACGAAGAATTCCCAGTTTATCACCGTCACGCACAACAAGAAGACGATCAGCGCCGCGGACATCATGTACGGCATCACGATGGAACAGCACGGCATCTCGAAGGTGGTGTCGGTCAGGTTCGCGCCGAAGCGCGACCGTCTCCCGAAGGAAGAACAGCAGGAAGCCGCCGTCGCGGCGCCGCCGGCAGACACCTTTTCGCGGGGCGACATGAAGATCGACGACGACCTGAAGGACATCGACCAGGCCCTCAAGGTCGAAATCGCCGAACCCTCTCCCGAAGCGCTGGACAAAGACCTGTCATAGGTCATTCCCGCAAGAATTCCGGGGACAGTTTACTTAATTCGGAAAATCGCTTTTTACGTATCTTTCCTGCCTGGTGAATTAAGTACATTGTCCCCGGAATTCTAATCTGTCATTCTGAGGGAGCGGGACGACTGAAGAATCTGATTAATTTGGAAGATCCTTCGCTTCGCTCAGGATGACTTCTTGCCCTGACAGCTATCCCTTTTCTCCAGCTCCTCATCGATCTTCTTCAGAATAGTCCCTTTGTCGTTTACCCAGAGGGGGGCGGCCAGGCGGTCTAAGGGGGCTTCGCCGGTGAGGCGGTGGATGACGATGGCGGGGTTGAGGCGTTCGATGACGTCGCAGACGGCCGAAACGTAGCTGTCCATCTCCAATAGCCGGACCTTCCCGCCGCGGTACATCTGTTCCGCGGGCGTCCCTTTCAACACATGAAAACTGTGGATCTTGACGCCCCGGACGCCGAGGCGCGAGAGTTCGCCGGCCGTATCCGCGTAATCGGCCGGCGTTTCTCCGGGGAGTCCGATGATGATGTGCGCGCAGATGTTGATTTTTTCCCTCCCTTTGATCAGCGCTATCGCGTTCCGGGATGCGTCTGACGCGTGTCCGCGGTTGATCGCGGCAAGGGTTCTGTCGTTGAACGACTGCACCCCCAGCTCGACCCACACCTCGCGCCTTGCGGCGTACGACGCGATCACGTCGAGTTTTTCCTCGTCGATGCAGTCGGGGCGTGTCCCTATGGATATCCCAATGATATCATCGCTCACCAGCGCCTGGTCGTAGATCTTCTTTAATTCCGCCGCCGGGGCGTAGGTGTTCGTGAACGGCTGAAAGTAGGCGATGAATTTTTCAGCGCCGTACCGTTTGCGCATGAGCTCCATGCCGCGCGCGGCCTGTTCGGCTATCGAAAGGTTCCTGTCGCAATAGGCCGCCCTGCTCCCTTCCTCGCCGCAGTAGACGCATCCGCCGGTCGAGACCGTCCCGTCCCGGTTGGGGCAGGTAAAACCGGCGTCTATGGATATCTTATAGACCTTGCGGGAGTATTTCTTGCGGAGATAGTCGTTGAAAGAATTGTAACGTTTCACCTGAAAATCCTTTTTACATTCTTCCCGCGCGCCCCGTACTTTCACCCCTTCACTCTCATTGGTGCCCGCTTGAGGCGGGGATGAATGTTTCACTAAATAAAAAAGCCCCGGTTTTTGACCGGGGCTTTTTTAGTACGTACCGCTTCTTACGGGTTGCTCGGGCTGACGCTCTGCTTGTCGCCGATGTTGCCGCCTTCGGGGTTTACATACGGGTTGCCGTTGTTGGCCGGGGCGATGCTCTTTCCGTCAATCGTCGTGGAATCGCCGCTCGTGTCCTGCTGAGGAACAATGCTCTCCGCGCCGACCAATCCAGCCATGTTAGTTCGAACATTAGCGGGAAGCTGGTAAAAGGGCACTGCCGGTCCGACCGTGCCGTCCGGATTCAGCATTGCCGCATCATTCCCGCCGGCTGTGAGCGTCTGCGGGTTTGTGCCGTCTGCGGGGGTGACCGTCGCTGAACCCGATTGCACAAGTATGGCTGCTCCATCCGCCGCGCCGTTGAACCCTGAGCCGGCGCTAATTTGAATGCTGGAGCCGTTCGCGACGTTAACAGTAATGTCGCCCGCGAGAGAAGAGACGGTAACTCCGCCGGCGGGATTGAGCGCAACCTGTACCGACTGGCCGTTGCCAAGGTCCACCGAATACGATGTCCCCATCGCGAGGGTAACCATTCCCGATGTTGTCATGATCTGCGTAACGCCGGTTGAGCTGACCGACAGCGACAGGACTGTCCCCTTCACCGCGGCGACCGCGCTCGGGGTCTCGAACTCGGTCTTTGTCGGCGTCCCCGGGGTGATGCTCGCCCACACGTCGCCCATCATCAGCTTGATCTTCCTGGTGAGCTGGCCGGACTTCGCGTCCTTCATTTCGGAGATGGTCATGTTGGTGTCGTTCTTTATCTTGAGGACCGACTTGTCGGCATATTCGACATCGGCGATGCCGGCGCCCGTCTTGATCGAGTCGCCGTCTTTCAGCGCCATGCCGGGTTTTGCTTCAACCCACTTTTCGGAATCAATGGCCTTCACCTGCACGTTGCCTTCGCACGATTTAATGATAGCGCCGCCGGCCGCATACGATGTTCCCGCGCAAAACGCGGCCGCTACACCAAGGACACAAAACACTGCCACGAGTTTCTTAAACATACGCCCCTCCTTATTTTTCAGTTTGGGAGAAGTCTATATGAAACGCTCAACATCGTCAATAAAATTTGTTTCCTTCCGCGGGTGTTTTTGGTCCAGTCCGGTCCGAAATAAATATGCGGTTGACCCTTGACAAAGTCAAAAAGGGGGGGTATAATAAATTTGTGATCTTTAAAAGGCTATGTATGTACTGTCACAAAAGGAGGAGAGAATAAGATTTTAAAAGGCAAACCATTCCCCATAGGGGACGTACCGGTGCGCCGGGACGCCGAAAGGATGGGACGCAAAGCTGACCCCGCAGGGGGTCATCCTGAGCAAAGCGAAGTGTCTCAAAGGTCAGCTCGTTCAGGATAGGGTCTTCTCCGGTGTGCATAACACCGGAAAGACAGCCAGTTGCCGAAGTTGCGGCTCATTATGTGCGAGTCGTTGACCGAACGAAGCAGATAATGACCCAAGACCGACAATATAAACAGCGGCTGACAGGGCCCGCGCTTATGCGATCCCAACCATCCTTTCGGGGGTGGTTGGGATTTTTTATTTCGGGAAAATCAATCAAACAAATAGGCGGAAAACCGCCGGGAGGACCAAATGAAAACGCTGCATCAATTCCTGAAAGGGTACGGTAAAGGCCTCAGTATCGCTCTCGCGTACATTTTCGTCATACAGTCTACGGCGTGGGCCTTGCCCCAGGGGGGGGGCCGTGGAAAGCGGCTCCGTCACCTTTGATTCGCCCAACGCGAATACGCTGAACATTGTATCAACGACCGACCAGGCGATCATCAACTGGCAGAGCTTTAACATCGCGCAGAACGAGACGGTCAATTTTACCCAGCCGTCGGCTCTTTCCGCGATACTGAACCGCGTGGTGGGCGGCGGCGGTGCGTCCAGCATAGCGGGTGCGCTGAACTCGAACGGGACCATCGTCCTGGTCAACCCGGCCGGCGTATCGATCGCCCAGACGGCTAACATCAATGTCGGGGCGTTCAACTCCTCGCAGGCGGCTTCGTTTATAGCGTCGTCCCTGAACATCTCCAACAACGATTTCAGGGCGGGGAACTATGTGTTCCAGAAAGAGGGGATGCTCTCGGCCGCCGTCATCAACCAGGGGATGATCACGGTCAAGGGCGGGGGGTTGGTCATGCTCTTCGGCGGCAGTGTCGAGAACAGCGGGACGATCAACGCCCACGCCGGCAAGGTGGTCCTTGCCTCGGGCGACAAGATCACGGTCAACTTCACCCAGAACGGCCTGATCTCCGTCGCGGTTGACGAGCAGGTCGTCGGCGGCGTCGTCACGGCCGACGGCACGACGGTGAAAGACGCGGTAAAGAATATCGGCTCGATCAACGCCGACGGCGGGCAGGTGATCCTGACGGCCGAAGCGGTGTCGGGGATATTCGACAAGGCGGTCAATAACGAAGGGATCATAAAGGCCAATACGGTCATCGAGCGTAACGGCGTCATCGAGCTGGTCTCCTCGACCGGGACGACGGTCAACAAGGGCGTCGTGCAGGCAAAGGGGACGGCGGCCGCCCCGAACGGCGGGACGGTGAAGGTCACCGGCAAGATGGCGGTCAATGACGGGATGATCGATGTCAGCGCCGACAACGGCGGGACGGCGGGCAAGGTCACCGTGATGTCAGGGACCGGTGGGACGCTCCTGATGCCGAACTCGCTCATAGACGCGAGTGGCCACGAGATCATGTCGAACGCGGGCGAGGTCCTCATCAATTCGCTCGGCAACACGATCTTCGCGCCTGATGCGAAGATAGACATCTCCGGCGGCCTCGTGTCTGGCGACGCGGGGTTCGCTGAAGTGAGCGCGCACCAGAACCTCGGATTTTATGGCTATGTGGACGGTTTCTCGCAGGCAGGATATAAACGCGGAGCGGTGTTGCTCGATCCGTATAACGTGACGATCAGCTTTGCTGGTGATTTCAATATTGATCCCGTCACGCTACAGCCGACAGGAGATAATGCCGTTATTAGTGTTCCATCTCTGCAAGCGGCATTGTTATTCAATGATGTCTCGATCACGACAGATACGGGAGGAATCCAGTCTGGGTGGATTCGGATAGATGATCCGATCGTCTGGGGTTCTCCCACCGATTTGACCCTTATGGCAAATAGCGACATTATTGTAAACGGAGCTATCCAGGGTGGGGGGAGTCTGTCTTTGACGGCCGGCATGTCCGGAGCCGGAAATATCGAGACAACCCAGTCGATCACCATGGTTAATGACATAATAATGAACGCAGCGGCGGGGGTTATAACGCTCGGCGGAGATGTGGCCGCAACGACCGGATATATCGAGATGAACGCTCAGATCGGCATCGATGTTGGCGGCAGCACGCTGAGCGCGGCAGGTGTTGACGCCGAGGGCAGAAATATCCTGATGACGCTTTCAGGCGGTGCCCCTGTCACGGTAACCAATTTCGGGGTGATCGATGCCGCATCGCTCATCAGGATCTGGGCTCAGGCGGGCAATCTGACCGTTGACACCATGAACGCGGAAGGCGCAATCTGGCTCGTCGCGACGCAGGGCGGCGGCGGCGTGACGCTTAACGGCGGTCTGGAGTCTTTTGGCGGTTACGTTATGATCGAGAACGACTCGACGTTTGACATGCAGTTTAACAACATTAACGGTATGGGCGACGACGGGAGCGGCAACGGCATCGTGATTAATTTCGGGAACGCGCTCGGCGGGACGATGAGTAATATCGGAGGGTTTACGACGATCAACCAGACCAGGGTGTCGAACGGCGGCAACGGCGGGACTCTCTCGATCGAAGGTGACATGACCGCCAGCGGCGGCATCTATCTGGCGGCAACGGGAGACCTCGGCAGTGTCCAGCTCGGCGGCGATCTAACCTCCATGGACAGCTATGTGACGATCGAAACGGATTCGGGTCTTAATGGAGGCGGTTTTTCGATCACCGGTGCCGGCCCCGCCCTCAACCCGGACGGCAGGAATATAGATATCTCCTTCAGTAACCCCGGCGGAGGTATGCTTGATAATGTGCAGGTGCTGAATGGTACGACCCTGACCAGGATCTGGAGCGACGGCGAACTGCAGATCACCTCTCCTTTTATTGCGAGCGGCGCGGTCGAGGCAGAGAGCGCTAATGGTATGGTTTGGCTTTCCGGCATACAGGCAGGCGGACCGATAACGATTAACGCCGCTACGGCGATCGACGGCGGCGGCGCGGATATTTCCACCGACAGCGGTGCCTTTGACATCACGCTCTTTGTCAATGACGGGTCCATCACCGCCCTCGGGACTTTGACGGGTGATACCGTCACCCTGGGGGTCCTTGGCGGCGCAGGCGCGGGTTTGGAAGTGGCCGGTAACGTGACGGCTAATGCCGGAACCCAACTGGAAATTCTCGCCGGCGGCGGGAGCACGCTGACACTGACCAACGCGACGATCCAGAACAACTTAGGCCATGTTGTCGTGACGTCCGAAGGAGAAACCATAACGGGCCAAGGCCCCACGTCTATAACGAGCGTCGGCGGAAACGTATCGATTGAGAGCGATTTTAACGGCGACGACGATCTGACTGTCAGTTCGTGGGCTGCTGATGTTATCGGGGCGTATCCGACGAACCTGACAACAACAGGTGTTATCAATCTAACCGCGGCAGGTGCGGTGCGCGGGTTCGGGAACATCTCCGGTGACGGCGGGGTTGCGCTCAACTCCATGGGCGGAGATCTTTTCGAGTTTGGCAGCATTACATCTTCGGCGGGAAATATCAACCTGACTTCAGCAGGGAATATATCCAGCCTGGGTTTGGTAAACGCGTGGGGATATGTCTCAATGATACCGAACGGCGGGATCGATACGGTCGCCGGGATTACGGCAGGCGGCAATGAGGTGACGGGCTTGAGTTACGCGATATTGCTGAATTCCACGGCCGGCGGGATCAGCAATCTGGGGCCGGTCCTCGCAGACATGAACGATATTACGATAAACACCGGAGCGCCGGGCAGCGATCTGGATACCATATTTTCAGTGGATGCGACGGCCGGCGCTATTGAGCTGGGATCTTCCGGGAATATGACCGGTGTCGGTCCCGTGACGGCGAGCGGTAACGTGGGGATGATGGCCGGGTTTGCCGGCTCCACCATTACGCTCGGCGGCGCGGTCACTTCGGGCGGCACGGCAGAGATCACGGCTTTCACGTTGTTGGATGTAAACGGCCGGACGGTCAGCGGCACGGACGGCGTCACCCTCACCGTGAGTAATCCTTTGGGCGGGACTATATCGAACCTCGCGGAAATGTCTACCGCACCGGGGAATACGGTTGAATTAAAGTCCGAGTTTATGATTGGCGGGCTTCCGCCAATCGTTGTGCCCGCAGACCTGACGCTCAGCGGCGCGCTGGTGGTGACGCAGGGTGATTGTGAAATATCGGGACGTGATGTTACGGGAGTCGGTTTGCCCAGTTTCACGGTCGATAACGGCTCGTTTATCATAGAGGCGGTTGGGGGAGCAATAAGCGGTCTGGGCGTAATACAGGCGTCCGATGAGGTGGCGCTTCTTTCCTTAAATGATATGACGATAACCGATCCCGTGAAATCAACGGGAAGCGGTGTGGTGATGGGATCGCTCGCGGGGAGCGTTGTCGTGACGGGAGATGTAACTGCCGGCGGGATTGCTGTTCCACCGGCGCCGTTTCCAGCTATCCCTGTTTCGGTCGGTATGTCGGCGGGGAACATCATCTCGCTGGGCAATACGATTGACGCGGCTGGCGATGTGATCTTTGCCAACGAGGTGAACCTTCTTTCGCCGGTGACGATCACCACGAACGGGGCCGGAGACATCATCTTTGCTGATGATGTTGAAGGTGCGGGTGTTAATCTGAACGTGACGGCGCTGGATAACGACGTGACATTTGCCGGGGTCGTTGGCGGGGCCGCCAATCTGGGGGTTATTACCGGCTGGGGCGTTAATCTCAACGCCCTCCCGGCCGACGTCCATGACGCTGCAACATGGTGGAACGGCGCTCCGTGGCCGGTCGTGCCTCCGGTGCCGGGTGGCGGCAGTTCCGTCCTTTCCAGTGGTCCGGACGCGGCGATTATAATCGGCATCGGTGTAGACCAAACGAACAAAGACCTGACGTCCGTCCTGAGCGGACCCGCTCCGGTTCTGCCGGGGCCGGCGGATATCCGTCTGGGGCCGGATCCGTTCATGCCGAACGTGCGGTACAACGTGATGCATATCGACCTGATATCCTACACGCTCCAGCCGCCTTCGGAAGTACAGCGGCTTGCGTATAACATTTCGCAGTATGAAGGGATCCTGCGCGGGCTCGAGATCGGCAATGAGATCAAGGCGCCGGCTCAGGAGCCGGTGACGTTCGAGATGATGAACCCGCTGGTGCCGGCGATGGGGACGTTTGTCAACCTGGGCAACGGCATCGGCAGTATGCTGGGAGGGAAGAATAAAGAGTAATCAGGAAACCTGTCATTGCGGGCGTAACGCGGCGGTCTTAAACAAACAGCACAACCTTCAGATTGCCGCGGCCGCGCAAGGCGGCCCCGCGATGGCAGGCATACCGCCGGGATAGGGCGGGAAATGGGGGGGCAATGAGAACGGTCAAACTGCAAACCGGCGTCATCGCGATAATTGCGGTGTTGTTTTCTCTAACGGCATGGGCGGGAGAGATGAATTTGCTCCATGAGTTTTCCGGAGGCGGCGCCGACGGCGCACTGCCGTTGAAGAATGTCCTTGTGTATAACGATAAAATATACGGCATGACATTGCTTGGCGGCGATTTGAATTACGGCGTCGCGTACAGAGTAAATTTGGACGGGTCAGCATTTGAGCTGATCCATGAATTTGCCGGACAGCCGAATGACGGCCGTGACGGGCGCAACAGTTTGATCGTGTCAAATGACGTTCTCTACAGCACCACCTGGTACGGCGGCGCGACAGACAAGGGAACGGTGTTTAAGATGGATCCAGACGGCGGCAATTTTTCCTTAATACATTCTTTTGCCGGCGGCGTTGATGACGGCCTGTATGCAGACAGCAGTGTTTTGGCCATATCGGGCAGTACACTGTATGGTATGACGGCCGCGGGCGGCGATGCGGATAAAGGTACTGTGTATAAAGTTGATGCGGGTGGAACAGGCTTTGCTTTGATCCACGAATTTGCCGGCGGAAATGACGACGGAAGAAATCCGAACAGCAGCCTGGTCCTTTCGGGGACGACGTTGTACGGCATGACGTACTACGGGGGGGATGCTGATAAGGGAGTTATATTTAAAATGGAAACAAGCGGCGGTGCTTTTTCTTTATTGCATGAATTTGCCGGCGGCGTACATGACGGCGCGAATCCCTTTAACGATTTGGTGCTTGCCGGAAGCACGTTATATGGAATGACGGCTCTGGGCGGCGACGAAGATAAGGGCATAATCTTTAAGATAAATACTGACGGGACTGATTATGCGGTCCTTCACGAGTTCCTGGGAGGGGCGGAGGACGGGGCTACGCCGTACGGCCCTTTAACTATAAACGGCGATATCCTGTATGGGACGACAGTGTACGGAGGTGACAGCAACCTCGGGACCCTCTTTCAAATGGGTATTGATGGTTCTGATTTCTCGGTATTGTATGAGTTCTCCGGCGGGGTAGATGACGGCAGTCAGCCGCGCGGCAATGTGTATCTTCATAACGACGTATTGTACGGAATGACGACATATGGGGGTGATAGCGATAAGGGAACGATATTTGGCTACGAGTTGGGCGGCGGCGGCGACGTCCCCGAGCCGTCCACGCTCTTGCTGTTATTGCCGCTCATCATAATTATTCTTCGAGCGAGTCCGCTAAAGGTTAGGGCAAAATGTTAGAAAACGCTTGACAAATCGGCAGGAGATAAGGTACAATAAATCTGGGAAAAGGAGCGAAAGTATATGTGTATCCTTAAAGAGGAGGGTGCGTAGGAGAACTCAAAAGGGCAAACCATCTGAAAGGATGGGGCGCAAAGCTATAGGGCCTTACATGGCTGTCATCGCGAGCGAAGCGCGGCGATCTCAATGAGATTGCTTCGTCGTCCGCCAAAGGCGGACTCCTCGCAATGACAACTACAAAGGCAGCCAGTTGCCGTGGAGGACAAAACCACGTGAAAAAAGCGTCATCGCGGGACGGCTCGATGAAAAGGGCCGCGCGATCCAATCCCAAGGCGCGATAGTATTGTCGATACGCGTTTTGCGGCATTGGCGCACTGCATGCAGCGGGCAGGAGAGCTGGGCGTCTCATCGTTCAGATCGGTTGCCGAAGCGTGCGGTAAAGACCCGCAATGACCTTGACTGGCAAACTATAGAAAAAAGCGGCCCCGGATATCTTTTCAGATGTCCGGGGTTTTTTATTTGTTAAAAGAGGCGCGCTATGAGAAACAGGAAAACACAGTCAATCGCATTCGGTGTCGCGTTATTGTTCATTCTGAGCACTATCGCGGCGTACGCGGACGACTGTTGTGCGGCCGCATCCCGCTCCCAGTGGTGCGGCGCGTTCGCGGCTGACCATAGTAAACACCTGTGCTGGTACGGCCATCCCTTCGTATCAAAGCCCGCGCAGGATGCTTCCGGGAGGGGGCCCCGTCACGAAACGGCTGCGCCGTGTTTTGTCCACTGTTTCAGCCATCCGCTGATACGCTCAACGGACTGCAATTGGACGGGGCGAGCCGTATGCGGGGATACGAGGCGGGCCGCGGCCGACGTGAGCCTGGCCGGTTTCCTGAGCCTCGTGGCCTATACGAGCGATTATGTCAGTAGAAGCCCGATGTATTGCCGAATTGCGATGATGCAAGCTGTTAATAAATCCCGATCGTCAGTTCCGATGGTCGGGATTTTTATTTAAGGAGAAAAAACGTAATAGCAAAACCTCACGCGCTTCAGACGCACGCTCGCCTCGGCGGGTGAGGGCAAAGAAAAATGGAGGTGGGTCATGAAAACGTTGAAGATAGTCATAATGGTAGTGATGTTTTCGTTCGTGTCACTCAATTCGCTTTGTGCTGCACCGATATTATATTTTCAAGCAAACGACGGGACAACCGGCGTGGAACTCTGGTCGTATGACGGCACAACGGCAACGCGCACGGCGGATATCTATCCAGGATCATACGGTTCCGCGCCATACAGTTTAAAAGTATATGATGGCAAACTGTATTTTAGAGCTGAAGGTGCAGATGGTGCTGGCACGGAACTCTATTCGTATGACGGCACAACGGCAACGCGTGTGGCGGATATCAGGACAGGATCGATCGGTTCAGTGCCGGAAGAACTAATTGTCTATAATAACAAATTGTATTTTCAAGCCAATGACGGGACAACCGGCACTGAACTTTGGTCGTATGACGGCATAACGGCAACGCGTGTGGCGGATATATGCCCCGGGGCAACGGGTTCAGGATGTAATAGTTTTGCGGTATACAATAATAAATTATATTTTAAGGCTTATGATGGGACAACCGGAAATGAACTATGGTCGTACGATGGAACGTCGGTAACGCGTGTGGCGGATATCTACCCGGGATCAACAAGTTCGAGTCCTAATCAATTAACAGTGTATAACGATAAATTATATTTTTCAGCCACTGATGCGACAAGTGGTGTGGAGCTCTTGTCGTATGATGGCACATCCGTTAGTGTGGTAGATATCAATCCGGGATCGGCTAATTCAAATGTTTCCGAGATGGTAGTTTATGATGATAAATTGTATTTAAATGCAGATGGCGGAGATGGGGTTGGCGTTGAGCTCTGGTCGTATGACGGTACAACGACAACGCGTGTGGCAGATATTAATTCAGGACCAAACTCTTCATCTGTCGCTTACTTTTCAATTTACAATGATACGCTCTATTTTCAAGCAACTGATGGGACAACCGGCGTTGAGCTCTGGTCGTATGACGGGACAACGGTAGAACTTGCCGCGGATATCTATGCGGGGGCAAACTCTTCCTCGCCATTCTTTCCCACATTGTACGATAATAAATTATATTTCAGGGCCAATGGCGGAGACGGTGCTGGTGCTGAGCTCTGGTCATACGATGGCACGTCGGCGATACGTGTGGCGGATATCCGTACGGGATCCGGCAGTTCTAGTCCTTATCAATTTACGGGCTTCGACTCTGTTGCCGGAGACGACGGTACGATCTACCACACCATCGGCGATAATCTGACTTATTTCGGGCTGAATTATACGGACGAAGAAATTGATATGTTGAGCGCGATGTACCGTCTGTGGAAAGACGGTGAAAGCCCCTCGGAGGTGACTATCGGCGACGTTGTCTGGAATTATATCGCCGGCGATCTTCCCGGGCAGGAAGGGCATATCATAGGAGATTCGTGGGAGTATGAGGGCAAGTACTATATCTATCTCGGCAGCGGCCTTGAAGGCGAACCATTGAGCGGCGGGGGCGACGTCCCCGAGCCGTCCACGCTCTTGCTGTTATTGCCGTTCATCGGCTTCAGGCTGAGGAAAATGAGAAAGGGGAGCGCGAACAAGAAAATAGGAGGGAAGCTGTCATCCTGAGGAGCCGTGAGGCGACGAAGGATCTTCCGAAGAAAAGGGATAATCAATGAGATTCTTCGCTACGCTCAGAATGACAGGTATGCAGAATGTCATCCCTGCGGAAGCAGGGATTGAGAGTAAAGGGTGAAAAAGGAGGTGTGCGATGAGAACGATAAAATGTCTGATCGGGATTGCGGCGTTCTCGTTTGTACTAAGCATGGCCTGCGTCAGTTTCGCGTCGGGGTTTTCTGTCCTCCACGAATTTGCCGGTGACGATACCGACGGCGGCTTGCCCTACTACGGCGGGTTAACGCTGCAGGGAGGCGTCTTATACGGTGTGGCAAGCTACGGCGGCCCAAATTGGTCCGGGGTCGCTTTCAGAATAAATCCCGACGGGACCGGCTATTCGCTATTGCACGCGTTTGGCGATCCGGATATCGGAGGGAACGGAGATGGTGTGCTACCCTATAACAGCGATCTCGCGTATGCCGACGGGAAATTGTACGGAACGACATTTTTCGGACCTACGAATATCGGAACTATCTGGTCGGTGGATACCAGCGGAAATAATTATAGCATCGTGTATGATCAGTTTGGCAATTCTTTTCCCGCCGGAAGAAATCTCCAAGCAGGGCTGGTCATTTCCGGCAATAATTTATATGGGATAACGTTCGACGGCGGATCCGGCGGCGGCGGGACTGTCTTTCGAGTCGGAACTGACGGAAATAATTTCGCGGTGCTGCATCCGCTTGATTACTACACCGAAGGGGGCTTATCTGGCGGGACGTTAGAGCTTTCGGGCAATACCCTCTACGGTATGACTGGCACTGGCGGGCCGAATGACGCCGGCGCCCTTTTTAAATTGGGGACCGATGGATCCGGTTTCACGCTCCTGCACGAATTCGGCGATTTTGCCGGCGACGGAGAAGCTCCCTTCGGATCGGTGACGTGTGTCGGCGAGTATCTGTACGGGATGACCTGCTACGGCGGTACCCATAGTGTCGGAGATGGTGACGGAACGCTGTTCAGGATAGGAACTGACGGTAGCGGCTATACGATCCTCAAGGAATTTTCTTCTAACAGCGATGGCGGAGCATGGCCTACCGGGAGTTTGATGTATAACGCCGGTATGCTCTACGGGATGACCTCCTACGAGGGGCCGTCCGGTTACGGCGCTATTTTCAGGCTGGATCCGGAAAACCCCGGCAGTTTTACGGTGCTGTATAATTTTGAAGATGACGCATACGGCGCGGGGGGCGACCTGGTGCCGTACAAAGGCCATCTGTACGGGATGACTGTCGGTGGCCCGAGCTCCGGCAATGACGCAGGTGTCATCTTCTCTCTCTCCACGCCCGAATTTGATGCTATAGAAGATACATACGCGGGCCTGGGGCTGGATTTTACGTCAGCCCAGATGGATGATCTCACCAATCTGTACTACGAAGGGAAAAATGGGCTGAGTCCGGACCCGATTACGATTGGCGACATAACGTGGGAATATTTCGGTTATACGATTGAAGGGAAAAACCCGGGCGATGCGTGGAAAGAGGACGGCGTCTATTATTTCTATCTCGGGAGCGGCGTGAAAGGAACAGCCGGCGGCAGCGGCGACGTCCCCGAGCCGTCGACCTTATTGTTGCTGCTGCCGTTCATCGGCTTTGGCTTAAGGAAATTGAGGAGGAAATAAATATGTCATCCTGAGCGGAGCGAAGGATCTTCAAAAGAGAAGGATAATGTAAGCAGATTCTTCGGTCGCAAGCTCCTTCAGAATGACAGGAAACATGTGGAATGATAAACCCTCACGCGCTTCAGACGCACGCTCGCCTCGGCGGGTGAGGGCAAAGAAAAAGGGGTGCGTATGAGAACGTTGTTACAATTTATAGTGGCAACAGTTATATGTGCTTTTTTGGCGGTCTCCGCGACAACACTTTATGCTGCTCCAAAACTCTATTTTAGTGCGATGGATGGAACATCTGGGGAAGAGTTCTGGTCATATGACGGTGCCAACGCCTCTCTTGTATCGGATATCTATGCTGGGTATTCTCGAAGTTCATCTCCAGCTTATTTCACGGTTTATGACAATAAATTGTATTTCAGGGGTGCTGACGGGACGTATGGACAAGAACTCTGGTCGTATGATGGGACTACGACAACATGCGCGGCGGATATCCGTGCTGGATCAAATGGATCCGGCGCTTCTTATTATGCGGTGTATGACAATAAATTATATTTTAGCGCAATTGATGGGGTAACAGGATACGAGCTCTGGTCGTATGATGGAACTAGCGCCTCTCTTGTTGCCGATATATATACAGGTTCATCATCTTCAAGTCCCGCAGGATTAACCGTGTTTAACAATAAATTGTATTTCAAGGCGGATGGTGGTGATGGCGCCGGTTCCGAGCTCTGGTCGTATGACGGGACCAATGTATCTCGTGCGGCGGATATTTCTCCCGGAGCACCAGGTTCAAGCCCTACGTACCCAACGGTATATGACAATAAATTATATTTTCGTGCAAACAACGCGACGCAAGGACTTGAACTCTGGTCGTATGACGGGACCAATGCAGCTTTGGCGGCGGATATTTATGCCGGAGCATCAAGTTCAAATCCCTCTTTTTTTGCGATGTATGACAATAAATTATATTTTAGCGCAACTGACGGGGTAACAGGATACGAGCTCTGGTCGTATGACGGAGTCGATGCATCTCTTGTGGCGGATATTTATTCCGGATCATCCAACGCATCTCCTAATTATTTTGAGGTGTATGACGGCAAATTATATTTTAGCGCTAATGATGGGACACATGGAGTAGAGCTCTGGTCATTTGATGGTACTAGTGTATCTATTGCGACCGATATTTGGTCCGGATCATCCAATTCATCTCCTTCTTATTTGGCGGTGTATGACGATAAATTATATTTTTGCGCTTATGATGGGACCTGCGGAGGGGAACTGTGGTCGTACGACGGAACCACTTCCTCTCGTGTAGCGGATATCTATTCTGGGTTATCTGGTTCAACACCTGCTTCTTTAACAGTTTATGACTCTGTTGCCGGAGACGACGGTACGATCTACCACACCATCGGCGATAATCTGACTTATTTCGGGCTGAATTATACGGACGAAGAAATTGATATGTTGAGCGCGATGTACCGTCTGTGGAAAGACGGTGAAAGCCCCTCGGAGGTGACTATCGGCGACGTTGTCTGGAATTATATCGCCGGCGATCTTCCCGGGCAGGAAGGGCATATCATAGGAGATTCGTGGGAGTATGAGGGCAAGTACTATATCTATCTCGGGAGCGGCCTTGAAGGCGAACCATTGAGCGGCGGGGGCGACGTCCCCGAGCCGTCGACGCTCTTGCTGCTGCTGCCGTTCATCGGGCTTGGGTGGAGGAAAATGAGAAAGGGGAGCGCGAACAAGAAAATAGGAGAGAAGCTGTCATCCTGAGGAGCCGTGAGGCGGCGAAGGATCTCCCGAAGAAAATGATGATCCTTGAGGATTCTTCGGTCGCATGCCCCCTCAGAATGACAGGTATATATCGGGAATGACAAAACGGAGAAAAATGGAGAGCTGATAAGCCGTAATGCCGGCACTGCCGCCGGGGAGGGAGGAGCCATGAAAACGTTGAAGATCTTAGTTGCTGTGTTCGCGGTCCTGTCCATTGCCGCTGTCGCCGGCGCGGATTCGTACAGTGTGCTACATGAATTCTCTGGCAGTGACGATGCGAATCCGGTCGGTGATGTAATAATTTCGGGAAGCACGCTCTATGGCATGACGTCAGGAGACGGTACCACAGGAACCATCTTTAAAATGAATATCAACGGGACCGGCTATTCGGTTTTGCACACGTTTGCTGGGGGCGGTGCTGACGGAGGAAACCCCGAAGGAAGTTTAACGCTTTTAGGCAGCACGCTCTATGGTATGACTTGTAATGGTGGCGATAACGATTCCGGAACGGTATTCAAAATAGATACCGACGGAAACAATTTCAGTCTATTGCACGAATTTGCAGGCGGCGGTAGCGATGGTGCGAGACCCTATCACAGTAATTTGATCGTATCTGGCAGTACACTCTATGGGGTGACTACTTACGGTGGTGACAATAATGCGGGCACCATATTCCAGATTGATACAGCCGGCAATAATTTTTCTCTGTTGCACGAATTTACAGCTCCGACTAATCAATCGTGTCCATTCGGCGGTCTAGTTCTTTCAGGTAGCACTTTTTTTGGAATGTCTTCGGGCGTGGATCCGGAGGGAATGGACGATAGCAACGGGTCCATTTATAAAATAGACATTGATGGGGATAATTTTAGTCTTGTGCATCAGTTTGCCGGGGGTGGCAATGATGGCCGGTTCCCTGCCGGTGGTTTGATTCTCTCCGAAGGCATGCTTTACGGGATGACGCTTTTTGGCGGGGACTACAACAGTGGATCAGTTTTTAAGATAAGCGAGGAAGGCGGCGATATCACGCTGCTCCATGAATTTACTGAAGGCATGTATCCGTCATCGGGCAGTCTTACTCTTATAGAAGGTGTGCTCTACGGGATGACTCGTGCAGGAGTTGATCCTGAAGAGGGGGATGGGACTATTTTTAAAGTTAGTATTGATGGAACAGGTTTTGCGTTGTTACACGAATTTGCCGGTGGTGCGAACGACGGAAGGAGTCCGAGAGGTAGTCTGGTTTATTCGGATAATACGCTCTACGGCATGACGTATTATGGCGGTGATGCTAACGCTGGTGTTGTTTTAGGCTATGAGTTAGAAGGCGGCGGGGGCGACGTCCCCGAGCCGTCCACGCTCTTGCTGCTGCTGCCGTTCATCGGGCTTGGGTTGAGGAAAATGAGAAAGGGGAGCTCGAACAAGAAAATAGGAGAGAAGCTGTCATCCTGAGGAGCCGTGAGGCGGCGAAGGATCTCCCAGACAGAAGGGTGGTCCATGAGATTCTTCGGCCGCATGCTCCCTCAGAATGACAGGTATATATCGGGAATGACAAAACGGAGAAAAATGGAGAGCTGATAATCAGTAAGGCGGCGAAGGCCGCCGGGAGGTCCACATGAAAACCATGCGCCGGTTCGTACAGGGGTACGGGAAAGGGCTGAGTATCGCCCTCGCGTACATCTTCCTATTCCAGTCGACGGTGTGGGCCTTGCCTGAAGGGGGAGCCGTTGAAAGCGGTTCCGTCCAGTTTGACACGTCTGTGCCGAACACGCTCAACATCACGAGCGCGACCGACCAGGCGATCATCAACTGGCAGAGCTTCAACATCGCGCAGAACGAGACGGTGAATTTCAGCCAGCCGTCGGCGCTCTCCGCCATTCTAAACCGCGTCATCGGCGGCGGGGGGGCGTCCTCGATCGCGGGCGTGCTGAACTCCAACGGGACGATCATCCTGGTCAACCCGGCCGGCATATCGATCGCCGAGACCGCCAATATCAATGTCGGCGCGTTCAACTCCGCGCAGGCGGCGTCGTTCGTGGCCTCCTCGCTCAACATCTCTAGCAGCGATTTCAGGGCGGGCAATTATGTCTTCCAGAAAGAGGCGATGCTCTCGGCCGCGGTGATCAATAAGGGGATCATTACGGTCAACGGCGGGGGGCTGGTGATGCTCTTCGGCGGCAGTGTCGAGAACAGCGGGACGATCAACGCGAAGCTGGGTAAGGTGGTCCTTGCCTCGGGCGACAAGATCACGGTCAATTTTACCCAAAACGGCCTGATATCGGTCGCGGTTGACGAGAAGGTGGTCGGCGGCGTCGTCACGGCCGACGGCAAGACGGTCAAAGACGCGGTGAAGAACCTCGGCTCGATCAACGCGGACGGCGGCCAGGTAATTCTCACCGCCGAAGCGGTATCGGGGATTTTCGACAGGGCGGTCAATAATGAAGGGATCGTCAAGGCGAATACAGCCGTATACCGCAACGGCGTGGTCGAGCTGATATCAACCACCGGCAAGACGGTCAACAAGGGAGTTGTTCAGGCAAAAGGCACCGCGGCGGCGCCGAACGGCGGGACGGTGAAGGTGTACGGCACGCAGACAATACACGATGGCGTGATAGACGTCGGCGCCGATAACGGCGGTACGGCGGGTAAAGTGACGGTCAATTCGGACGTCGGCGGGACGATCCTCATGCCGAACTCGCTGATAGATGCCAGCGGCCACCAGATCATGTCGAACGCCGGCGAGGTCCTGATCAACTCGCTCGGCAACACGATCTTCGCCCCGGATGCGTTGATCGACATCTCCGGCGGCCTCGTATCGGGCGACGCAGGTTTCGCGGAGGTGAGTGCGCACCAGTATCTCGGATATTACGGGTGGGTTATCGGCTTTGCGCAGGAGGGGTACAAACACGGGACCGTACTGCTCGATCCGTACAATGTGATCATTACCGCAACTGCGAACTCCAGTTATGCCTATCCGTACACTTCTGATCCCATCGCCGACGCGTACGTCGATTCGCGGATCTCAGGGGAGACCCTGGTCGCCGCGCTGAGTTACAGCGATGTTACGATCACCACCGGCAGCAGCGGCGGCTCCGAAGGCAACATTACGATTGCAAGCGCACTTGACTGGTCCTCGGCTTCCGGCTACTACAAGTTGACGCTCAATGCAGCGAACGATATCAACATCTCCGCGCCGGTGACGGCAAAAACCGATTTTATTCTCATTGCCGGCGGCGATATCAGTGGCGGATTTCAACCTATTACCGGCGGTCAATATGCCCGTCTCGACTTGACGGCCGGCGGCGAGATTTACAATCTGGGGACGATAAGCGTGGGGGGGAATATTGTGTTTGCCGCGGACCGGGGGATAGACCTGAGAGGTTCGATCACGTCGGGCAGCGCCGTGACCCACACAGCCGGTTACATACAGATCATCTCCAATATCGGTGCGATTACGGGCGATGGTAACTCAATAACAAATCACGGCGAACACTCGACACAGAATTTCATTGAGTTGAAAGGTGTCGCACTGCAGAGTATCGGGGCGCTGACGACTTATCGGTCTCCGATTTCGTTAGAGGGCGATTCCATAACGATCAATGGGGATGTTTCCGGATACAACGGTGTCTCTTTTTACGCGCCGGGAGGAACCATCTATAGCGGCAACGGCGCATCGGTTACGTCTGCGAATTCGAATGTCAGCATGACTGCGGGCGCCGGTGAAATTACCGGTTTTGGCGCCATTTCGGGACATACGGGCGTGACGCTGGCCGCGAGCGAACGTGTCACGCTCGGCGGCGCGCTGTATTCCTCAGGGTTAGGAGATATTTCTATTACCGCCGGGACCGGCATCAGCGCCGGATCTTACTCCTTTACCGCCGACGCTGCCAGGGTCCTGTTGACGGCGAATACCGGCAATATTTCGAATGTCGGAACGGTTACTGCGGACGGCGATGTGGTGATCGAAGCAAAAACCGGCAGTATCAGTTTGGCCGGCGACATCACGTCGGGAGACGCCGACACGCACACGGGCGGATACATCCAGCTCAAAGCGTCGCAGGGCACGATCACGGGGAACAACTATTCGATCACGAATAACGGCAACGAGGCCGAGTTTGACTGGATAGGATTGCAAGGCGGCGATCTCGACAGCATCGGGGCGTTGACGGCATACAGTTCCTGGGTCGCGTTAAGCGGCTCTGACATTACCTTGAATGGCGCGGTGTCTGGTCCCCAATTTGTAGAGATCAGCGGTACCGGCATCACCGGCGGCGGGAGCAACACGGTCGCGTCAGCAAACGGGCACGTCTGGATGACCGCCTCTGCCGGTTCGATCACCGGCTTTGGCGCCATATCGGCTGATGAGGAGATCATGCTCAGCGCACCGAACCAGGCGGTCATGACGTGGGGCGGCGATTTCTCTTCGTTGGCCGGCAACGGCATATCGCTTACTGCCGGGAGCATCGCCGGTCCCGGCGCGGGAACGCCGATCGACGCCGGAACCGGATCTTTCACTCTGGACGCACAATCCGGTTCGATAACCGGATTCGGCGACATTTCAGCGGACGGGTATGTGGTAATCTCTGCGACAAACGGAATCATGCAACTGGAAGGGGGGGCGATCGTTTTGAGGTCCGGCAGCGATATATCTGTGGATACGCCAACGATAACGGCAACCGGCGCTGTTACGATGGCAAACGAAAGCCCAGCCGGCAAGATATCAATAACCGGCGTCGTTGACGCCGGAGGGGACATTGATATTGAGGCCGGTTCGGGAGGCCTGGACACGGGGGGGCTCACTTCCGCGGGCGCCGTGTATGTCCATAATGAGATCGCCGGCGGCGCCGCCACGACGGTCAATTTTAACGGCCCCGTTGAGGGGACATGGGTGGATGTCATACTGGGCAGTAACGGGACAATAAATGCGCCCAATACCAGTACCGTCACTGCGAATGACGGCGACATAGTGTTGAACGCGAGCGCGATCTACGGGACGGGAAACACGGATTATCCGATGCATGCGTCGGGTGTGGTGCAAATCATTGCCGACGGCGGCGGATCTGTAAACTTTCTGGTTCCCTCGGCGGGTGGCACCGTGACGCTCGAGACGGTCAACGGCGGCGATCTGACGCTCAACTGCGTGTACGCGGATTCGGCCGCCGGCCTGATCGTACAAGCGCCCGACGGCGCCATTACGTTGAACAACATGGTGAGCAATTCGAACGGCGGGATAACGATGAGTGCCGGGTCAGGGATCACGGGGAATTGGGTTGAGATCGTAGCCAACGCTTTTGACAGTTACAACAGCGACATCACCCTTTCGGTCGCCAGCGGCACCATGGAACATCTGTGGCTTTTCGGTAAAAAGGTAACGCTGGAAGCAACAGCCGGTGACTTAACGGTCCACGGCGCGAACGCGGAAGAGGGGGCGGGCGGGATGATTGTGAAATCGCCCGGGAAGATTTACATAACCAGCACGGATGGCGGCGATAATTTTGTGATGAACTCAACCGGCACGCTCACGATCGAGGCCGGCACGGAGATACACGGCAACGATAATATCATCCAGGCGGGATCTTCTTCTAACAAAGCTCTCGCCCTGAAGGTCCAGGAAGGGACGCTGGACGGGATGAGCGATCTCTGGGGCAGTACCGTGACGCTGGAAGCGACGGCGGGCGGCCTGTCGGCCGGCGGCGTTGTCGCACAGAAGGCGACCAGCGGCCTGACGGTGAAAGCGAACAGCGAACTGACGCTCACCGGCGCGGTCACCAACAAGACCGGCCATATCGCGCTTCAAGCCGGCTCATTGATCGACGGCGGCGGCCAGGCAATAACGGCGATTTCCGGTGCCGGCAATATCGGCCTGTCGGTGAGCGACGGCACGATAAGCAATATCGGGACGCTGTCGGCGGCTGCAGCGGGCCTGACGGTCAGCGGGGAAGGCGGGACACTGCTTTTGGGAAGCGGCCTGACGACAAATCTCTCCGGCGGCCTGGGGCTTTTCGCAGGCGCCGGCAGATATATAGACCTGAATGGCTGGTCGGTCCAGAACTCCGGCCCGGTCGCGGTGACCGGCGGGGGAACGATGTGCGGCATAGGGTTGATAACGAGCACGGGCTCGAGCGTATTGTTGCAGAACGACTTTGCCGGTCAGGATCTCGTGTTCAACGCGAAGACGGATGTGACCGGCGCCGGGGCAACCGCGATCACCTCAAATGTCAGCGTGTCGCTGACGGCGACAGACGGCTCGATCTCCGGTTTCGGGGCCATCGCGGCCGATTCGAACGTGACATTGGATGCGCACACGCTGACACTGGGAGGCGACATTTCATCTCGTACAGGAGACATTGCCGTCACCGGCGGTGTGACGCTGGGCGCCGATATCTCATTGCACGCCGGGAATAAGGTAACGCTGAACGATACCGTTAATGACGATGTTGCCGGGACGCACGCGCTGGCGGTGACGGCTGACGTTGGTCTGTGCACGTTCGCGGGAGCTGTCGGCAGCGATCAAGCGCTAAAAAGCCTGTCGGTCAGCGGGGCGGCGGCGCTCAACGGCGGCGCCTTTACCACGACGGGCGCGCAGACGTACGGCGGCGCGGTGACGCTGGGCGATAACACGGCGCTCACCGGCGCGGCTATCACGTTCGGCGGCAGTTTGGACGGCGCCTTCTCGCTTGAGCTGAACGACAGCGGGACGACGCAGTTTAACGGTATCGTCGGCGGCGAAACGCCGCTGGCTGCCCTGACGACGGACGGTGCCGGGACGACGGAGATCAACACGACGGCTGTCACCACGACGGGCGCGCAGGGATACGGCGATGCGCTGTCGCTGGGTTCGGAGACGACACTGACCGGCACGACGATCACGTTCGCGGCGCCGGTAACGGGTACGGATATCAACCTGACGGTCAACGGGAGCAGCGACACGATTGTCATCAACGGCGGGAGCGTTGATACCGGCACCGGCGACCAGACATATAACGCCCCTGTCGTCATCGGCGCCGACACGGTCCTGACCGGCGGCGACATCTTCTTCAACGACACCCTCGATAACGACGATTCAGGGACGTTCTACTCGCTGGAGGTCAACGCGCAGACGAGCCCCGTTTATTTCGAGAAAAATGTCGGCGGCATCCACGAGCTGGGAAGCCTCGCGGTGAACGCCCCGTACGGTATCGTCATCAACTGCGGCTCGATCGAGACGGCGGCCGGCGGGATAACGCTGACCGGCCCGGTCACGCTCGGGGCTGACGTTGTTATGGACACGCACTCCAGCGGCGACATTTCGTTCATAGGCAATGTGAACGGCACCTTCGACCTCACCCTCTACGCGGACGGGCACTACGCGGGCGTTATGGGGAATGTCGGGACGCTCGACACCATGGATGTGTGGAGCGATACGTTCGATATCACCGGGAGTTATAACGCGCACGAAATATTCTGGAACGGCGACCCGTGGCCGCCGCCGCTCGGGCCGCTGTACATCATCGTCGGCAGTGACGGCTCGTACAACGGCTATGTGATAGACAACCTCGGCGTGATCAGGCCGACACGCGGGTGGGACGAAACATTCTATCTGTCGTACGACGTGTTCCAGGAGCTGGAGAACAATTATTCCCTGGAGGCGCTGAACGATATATCGGTCCTCGAGGGCGGCGAAATATCGCTCGTATACGAAAATAAGCTGACGCTGATCGCGGGCAGGGATCTTCTCATCGGCACCAACATCAACGCCGGGGCGATCGACTGCGTCGCGGGCCGCGACATAACCGGGTCTAACTTGCCCTCGCTCTACGCCTCAAGCGGGAGCGTCTCGCTGACGGCGGCGACGGGCGCTATCAGCGGCCTCGGCGAGGTGTCGGGGCTTGGCGCGTCGGTCCTTTCACCCTATGCCGCCGTGACGTGGGGCGGCGGGGAATGGGGCGGCTCTTTTACCTGGCTGTCCGGACGCGACCAGGGTGTTTCGATTACCGCCCTGAGCATTGACGGCGGCGGCGCAGGGATCAGCGAAGAGAACGGCGCAGTCAATCTGATGACGACCGGCGGCGATATCATCAATTTCGGCGGGATCTGGGCGGGCGATTATGTCTCCTTGTCCCCGAAAGGGAATATTGACGGTATCGGCCAGATCTACGCGCGCGGCGACAAGCAGGACATGAACGGCTACACCATTAGCTTGATGCATCCGTGGCAAACTATCGGCAGTATCTCCAATGTCGGCGCGCTGACAGCTGAGAAGGGAATCATCACACTTATTGCGGACACCATCGTCGGCGCCGGGTCGCCGGTCAACGCGGCGGGCATGGTGCAGATAATCGCCGTTGCCGGCGGCATCTCCGGTTTCGGCGACATTGCGGGAAATGAAAGCGTTATGCTCAACACGAACAACGGCGGCCTGACGCTCGACGGAAACATCAGCTCGGTCAGCGGCAATATCAACCTCTTTGCGACAAACGCGGACATCAATCTCAACTGGCGCGAGCTCGATGCACAGACCGAAATCGGTGTGTATGCCATGGAAGCCACCGGCCTCAACCCGTTCAGGTGCGATATCCTGAACGCCGGCAGTGTGACGGCGGGAGAAAACGTGAATCTGAACGCCTCGGGGAAGATTACCTCCGAAGGCGGGCAGGTCCGTTCGGACAACGCGGCAGTCACGGTAAACGCGGGCAGCGGCATCAGCGGCATAGGTGAAGTTACCGCCGCGACGGATATCACCATCCAGTCTTCGATGGGCGATATTACCGGCGCCGGCGGCGCGGTCTACTCTCTGTCGGGCCCGGTGATGATAAATGTTCCCGAGGGCGGGATATCGGGCTTCGGCGCTATTTCTTCGGAAAATGCCGGCGTGGCCCTTATCGCGACCGGCGGCGACCTGACGCTGGGCGGACCGGTTTCAGGGCTGGGGATCATCATGGTCTCCTCGGGCGTTCTCGATGTGAACGGGTACACCGTCAATGCGAACGGCAACGACCTGTCCCTGCAGAGCGAAGCTGTCTTCAACGGGGTTGATTTCACGGATCTTGACAGCCAGTTTGCCGCATCCACGCTCTATTTCCAAACGAATACCAACCTCGATATAACGTCGCCGGTCGTCTTTACCGGCGGCAACCTCTATCTCTCGGCAACTGACGCCCTCAACCTGAACGATAACACGATTGATGCAGGTGCGAACACCCTCACGCTGTACAGCCAGAATGACGGGCTGAACATCGGCTCGATTGATTTCACCAAACTGAACGCGGGGGATTTGGTCCTCCAGTCCGGCGTCGGCCTGACCGTCCCCGGCTCGATCAATTATACGGGCGGCAACCTGAGCCTTTCGGCAGGTGGAGATCTGACCGGGACCGGTTCGCCTTCGGTCGAGGCCTCGGGCAGTCTGTCGCTGTCGGCCGGGACCGGCGCGATAACCGGATTCGATGCCCTTTCGGGAAATAACGGAGTTACACTCTATTCACCATGTGCCGATGTTGCGTGGGATGGAACTGCATTTAATTCACTCAGCGGCAACGGCTACGGGATTTCGGTCACCGCCAGGAACATCACCGGTGCAGGAGCGACCGTGATCGATGAAGAGAATGGTCCGGCATGTCTCTATGCGCAGGGAGGTGGAAACATTACCGGCTTTACTTCCATTAAAGGCAAGAGCCTTACCTTCGTTTCGCCCACTGCCTCTATCGAATGGGGAGACGGCTTTTTGGACAGTTATGGAGGCGGCATTACCCTCTCCGCCTTGAACATCGCCGGCAATTCTCTCTCAATTAGCGAAACAGGAGACGTGTATTTGAGTACATGGGAAGGCGGCACATTGGGAGGTTTTGGAGATATTTCAGGGACAACCGTCACGCTCCAGTCACAGGCACCCCTGACCCTCGGCGGGACGCTCACCGCGGCGACCGGCGGTGTTAACGTAACTGCAAACGGCATTGACGCCGCTTCGTACGCGATCGACGGCGGCGCAGGCGGCGTGTCCCTGTATGCTCCCCAGGGCGACATCTCCAACCTGTCGACTGTGGCGGCGGGCGGCAATATCAGTCTGACCGCCATGGCAGGGGGCATATCTTCCTCGGACCTGACTCCTCCCGACCTGACGGTAACGGATAATGGCGGCGTGTATTTGTATGCCGGTGTAGGCGGCGGTATCAGCGGCCTGGGGAACATAACGGCTGTCGGCGAAAACGGCATTATCCATATTAACTCGGTTTACAACCCGGTCACGTGGGGTGAGACATTCACTTCTTTGACCGCCGTGAATGGGATCGTGATGTACGGCCATACCATTGATGCGGCCGGGACGCCGGTTGACGGCGGGGCCGGCTGTGTGGATCTGAGCGCCGCATCTATCGAGAACCTGTCAGACGTTACCGCGGGCACATATATTAGGTTGTACGCGTCAAACGGGAACATATCGTCCGTGTCCGAGACCGCTCCGGCAATCACCGCTAACGGCGGGTACGTCGGGGTGTATGCCTACGGCAGCGGCAGTATCGGCGATTTCGGCGCGATCAGCGCGTGCGGGGAAGATGGGTATGTGTCTCTCTATTCGCAATCGGGCGATTTCACCTACGGGACGACATGTACCTCTCTGTACGCCGATAGCGGTATTACCATATCTGCTCGCAACATTGACATGCAGGGTTCTGACCTGAACGGTGGCAGCGGCTATGTCCAGCTCATTTCAAACTACGGTGACATTACGAACCTTTCCTCGGTGTCCGCGCAAGGTTCCATCGCCTTGCAAGCGTCGGGGAACATAACGCCTTTTGACCTGTTCTCGCCGCCAAACATTACTTCGTTCAACGATACGGTGTCTCTGACCGCGGGCGGGAGCATCGGCAATCTCGGAGAGATTACCGCCGGCGGCGAATACGGAACGGTCTATTACAATTCGTCGACCGGTTCAATCACCTGGGGCGAGACATTTACTTCTATGAACGCAAATTACGGGATCCAGGTCAATGCGCAAAGCATAGACATGAACGGCACTCCGCTCGGAGTGAGCGGATACATTTATCTTAACGCGGCCTCCGGCGATATCTCGAACCTGTCAACGGTGAACGCGGAAACCCAGATACAGCTCAACGCGAGCGGGAGCATCTCTTCCGCCGACGAGACGCCTCCCGACCTTACGGTGAATAACGGTTCGTTATATTTGTATGCGGGCGCCGATGGGATCGACAATCTGGGCGCCCTGACCGCGGGGGGCAGCGGTATCATCCTGGTCAACGTGGCCGGCGGCCCCGTTAGGTGGGGGAGCGATTTCATGTCATTGAACGCCGATAACGGGATGCAGATATCCGGCTCGACCATCAATATGAACAATATGCCGGTTGACGGCCATATGGGGTATGTGTACCTTACCGCTTCGACGGGAGGCATATCGAACCTGTCAACGGTGAAGGCAGGCAGCGATATCTATATCTTATCGAGTGAGGCGCTGAAACTTGGCGGCAGTGTCCTTTCCGCCGCCGGCAATGTTGATATCAACGCTCCCGGAGTTGACGTGAACAACAAGGCCGTTGTTGCCTGGACCGACCGGACGATCACGTTTACGACAACGACGGAAGATTTCCCGACAAACCTTGATTTCGGTAATGTCACTGCGGGGACGGTGCAGTTGATCGCAACAGACATGACTCTTCCTGCAGAAACGATCACCTATACGGCGGGGAACCTGTCATTCTTCGCGGCGGGCGGTACGCTGGATATGAGCAATGTCACCGCCATTGACAACGGGACCGATACGATTACCCTGCGTAGCTCGTACGGCCAGTTTAGCGGGATCGATTACGGCAAGCTCACGGCGGGGACGGTCTCCCTTGAGTCGGGCGCTGATCTGACGGTTCCGGCCGCGGTCGTTTTTGACGGCAATCTCACATTCAAGGCGGAAGGCGCAGGCACACTGACGGTGGACGGCGCGGCCGTCAATGCGGGGGCCAATACGATCACGCTTTACAGCGGCGCCGGTTCTTTCGTTGGCCCGGTCTTCGAAAACCTCGCCGCGGGCGCGGTCATCCTCGAATCGGGCAACAACCTGACCGTCCCTGCTGAAGTTGTCAACTTCGGCGAAGGGTCGGTGAAGTTCAAGGCGGG
>Ga0351843_1046_pt1 | contig 44278 bp, 38 predicted proteins | sample TotcelHFGM3001L4_FD_206878 | JGI IMG/M metagenome (GOLD analysis project Ga0351843, IMG submission 206878) | Enriched cells from coal bed in the Powder River Basin, Montana, United States - Total cells FGM rep1 HSBNCT.FGM.300.1.L4 ...
TTACCGCCGGCGTCCCGATCCGGATCCCGCTGGTGACAAACGGGCTGGCCTGATCAAACGGTATCATGTTCTTGTTTACCGTTATCCCCGCTTCGTGGAGGGCGTTCGCGGCGTCCTTGCCGGTCAGTTTGACGCTCGACACGTCGACCAGCAGGAGGTGGTTGTCGGTCCCGCCCGATACGATCCTGAGCCCCCTTTTCGCAAGCTCGGCCGCCATGCATTGAGCGTTCTTCACGACCTGTTTCTGATATTCCTTGAATTCAGGCGATAACGCCTCTTTGAACGCGACCGCCTTGGCGGCAATCACGTGTTCGAGAGGACCTCCCTGGATACCCGGAAACACCTGCTTATCGATCTCTTTCGCAAACTTTTCTTTACAGAGGACCATGCCGGCGCGCGGACCGCGCAGCGTCTTGTGCGTCGTCGTCGTGACGAAATCGCAGAACGGCACCGGACTGGGATGGCACCCGGCCGCAACAAGGCCGGCAAAATGGGCCATGTCGACGAAGAGGTAGGCGCCCACCTTGTCGGCAATCTTTCGCAGACGGTCGGCATAGATGGTCCGCGGGTATGCGCTCGCGCCGCCCAGAATAAGTTTCGGCTTGTTCTCGACGGCAAGTTTCTCTATCTCATCGTAATCGAGCATCTCGGTCTTCTGGTCAACGCCGTAGGGAACGATCTTGTAATACCTTCCCGAGAAATTCATCGGATGGCCGTGGGTCAGGTGCCCGCCGTGCGCGAGGTTCATCGCCAGGACCGTATCGCCCGGGTTCAACACCGAAAAATAGACCGCCATGTTAGCCCCTGAACCCGAATGCGGCTGGACGTTCGCGTGCTCGGCGCCGAAGAGCTTCTTCGCGCGCTCGATCGCCAGGGTCTCAATGATATCCACATATTCGCAGCCGTTATACCATCGTTTCCCGGGGTATCCTTCGGAATATTTGTTGGTAAGGACCGAACCCTGCGCCTCGAGCACCGCCTCACTCACAAAGTTCTCCGACGCGATCAGCTCGATCGTCTCGCACTCACGGCGCACTTCCTTTTGTATCGCGTCATACACTTCCGGATCAACCTGCTTGAGCGTCTTTGCCATATTGGTCTCCCTGTTCTGAACGGTTATCATTATTTCTCCAACTCCTTTATTTTGTCTATGCGGCGCTGGTGGCGCCCGCCTTCGAACGAGGCGGCAATCCACTCCGTCACGATGTCGAGTGCCAGCGCTTCGCTCACGATCTTCGCGCCCAGCACGAGGACATTCGCATCGTTGTGCTGGCGGCTCATCTTCGCCGTCAACACGTCGGCACAGAGCGCGGCCCGGATGCCTCTGATCTTATTTGCCGTGATAGACATGCCGACGCCGGTGGTACAGATCAGAATACCGCGGTCCGCCTGCGCGGCCGCGACGGCACGGGCGACACCGGTGCCGTAATCAGGATAGTCGCAGGAATCTTTTCCGCTGCATCCGAAATCGATTATCTCATGTCCGTCCTTTGCGAGAGAGCGGCCGATCGCCTCTTTAAGATCGTACCCGCCGTGATCTGACCCTAATGCTATTTTCATACGCAATCTTTCCTCATATATGCCCTGCGTTCACTGTGATTCCCTACAGCACAGGCACCCGGCACGATAGAACCCGCAGCCCGTGCTGAGCAAGAGGGTGCCCGCCTCACGCATGCCGCATCGTGCACAGGCTTTATATTTCACCCTGCACCAGCTTGATCGCCAGGTTTGTCAGCGGGTTCCACATCTGTTCGATGCATCGCTCATACGCATCTTCAGGCTGATTCACCGGATCATGAATGTCGGCGTACCGTGTCTCACCGGTTTCATTGAAATCGGTCAATAAATAGGTTTTCCCTCGTGCCGTCGGAAACTGTTTTTCAACGACCCTTTTGTGTTCACCCGTCATCACGACTACCAGCGATGCCCCGTCGGCCATCTCCTTATTCAGTCTTCTCGTAAAATGTCCTGTTATATCAATATCCCTGTTTTTCAAAACTTTCTTTGCGTTGGGCGCGGCGGGGATACCCTCAATCGCCGTCACGCCGGCGCTCATAACATCAAAATTCCCCTGGCCGGCGAGCATTTTTCTTAAGATGCCGGCCGCCATGGGGCTCCTGCAGCTGTTGCCTGAGCAGACGAACAGGATTTTTTTCGGTCCCGGCGCTTTTTTATCCTCTTTCTTTGCGTCGTTCGATTTCACGGCAACCTCTTTTCCGGCAATGGCTTTAAAAACATTATTTCTCGAGATGGTCCCTTCCCGCAGAATGTTCGCTTCTTCGCTTCTGAGGCACACAATCGTCGAACCTGTTTTGCAGGCCGTCGGACCGGCATCCAGGATCAATTCGATCTTGCCGTTCAAATGTGCAAGCACATCTTCTGCGCATACCGGCTCGCGTGTCCCGCTCAGATTGGCGCTCGGCGCCACAACGGTCACATCGCACGACGAGATCAACGCCTGCGCCACCGGATGATCGGGACATCTGAAGCCGATCGCGCCGATTTCATTCACGATGCTCCGTAACGGCTCGGCGATGTTTTTCGGCGCCTTCTTCTTGAGCGGAAGGATGATCGTCAAAGGCCCCGGCCAGAACTTCCGCATCAGTTTTTCCGCGCGCGCGTCCACGATAACATCAAATTTCAGAAGGTCATCGGGAGACGCAATATGGACCGTAAACGGTTTTGTCCGGTCTCTCCCTTTCAAGCCGTATGCCCACTCAAGCGCGCGTCCGTCAGACGCATTAACACCCAGCCCGTATACTGTCTCGGTCGGAAAGGCGATCAACCCGCCCCGCCTCAAAACATCTGCCGCCTCGCGGATGCATGCAGCGTCGGGATTGTCCCTGCTGATTGTCACAACGCGCGTTTTCAAGACGTTATCGTATCTTTTCTTTGATCTTCTTGTCCGCGTCTTCGACTTTTCTTGCAAGCTCGCGCTTATATTCTTCAAGCTTCTTGCACAGATCACCGTCGGTGAGCGCAAGCATCTGGACCGCGAGGACCGCGCCGTTCGACGCACCCGATCTGCCGATCGCCATCGTGGCAACAGGGACACCGGCTGGCATCTGGACCGTCGCCAGAAGGGCGTCCAGCCCCTTGAGATCGCTCGAGGGGACCGGGATACCGATGACCGGGACCGTCGTATGCGACGCCAGGACCCCGGCAAGGTGCGCCGCGCTCCCCGCACACGCGATGATCGCCTTGACCCCCCGCTTGCGGGCATTTTTTGCGAATTCTAGCGCCCGTTCCGGAGAACGGTGCGCAGAAATGACGTTTACATCATACGCGACCCCAAACTTCTTGAGGATGTCTATCGCTCCTTCAACAATCGACGCGTCAGAATCGCTGCCCATCACAATGCTGATAACCGGATGCGCCATAGGTGCCCCCCTTACGCTTTCGCGCTGTGAACGTCCAACCCTTTTTTGCCGATATCTTTCCGATACTGCATACCCTCAAAACCGACCACCCGGCACGCCGCATACGCCCTGGTAATCGCGCCCTGGAGATCGTTTCCCAGAGCGGTGATGCCCAGGACCCTTCCGCCGGCGGTCACGATCTTACCGTCAAATCGTTTCGTGCCGGCGTGAAAGATCACGACGCCCGGAATGCCGCCCGCGTCCTCGAGGCCGTTGATCACACACCCTCCCGCATAATCTCCGGGATAGCCGTTCGAAGCGGCAACCACACATACCGCGGCTTCTTTGGCCGTCTCGATCTTCACCGATGAGAGGCTGCCTGCGATCACCTGTTCGATCACCTCAACAAGATCATTCTGCAGCCGCGGCAGAACCACCTGCGTTTCAGGATCGCCGAACCGCACATTGTACTCAAGGACCTTAATGCCTTTCGGGGTAATCATGAGCCCCGCGTAAAGAACGCCGACATAACGCCGCCCCTCCTTTTTCATCGCCTGAACAGTGGGGAGCAGTATCTCTTTTTCTATGCGCGAGATGTCAGACTCGGTGATAAACGGCACCGGCGAATAAGCGCCCATGCCGCCGGTGTTGGGGCCCTGGTCATCGTCAAAGATCCGTTTGTGGTCCTGCGACGCCGGCATCACCCTGACCGTTTCACCGTCGGAAAAAGCGAGAATCGAGACCTCTTCCCCGCGTAAAAACTCTTCGATCACGACCTCTTTGCCGGCAGCCCCAAAAATCTTCTTGTCAATGATATCAGTGACGGCGCGCATTGCGGCATCGCGCGTCTCCGCGATAATAACGCCCTTGCCGGCGCACAACCCGTCAGCTTTGATGACCGCGGGAAAACCGATCGCATCAAGATATTCCACCGCGTCTTCGGATGCGGTAAAGATCCTGCTCGCCGCCGTCGGGATCCCGTATTTCTTCATCAACTCTTTTGAAAAGACTTTGCTCGACTCAAGTATCGCCGCCGACTTTGACGGGCCGAATATCTTAAGGCCCCGCCGCGCGAACTCATCTGCGATACCCATGGTAAGCGGCAGCTCCGGGCCGACAATGGTCAGATCGATCCCGTTCTTTCGGGCAAAATCAGCCAGGCCGCTGATATCCTCGACACCGATGGCGACACATTCGGCCAACGCAGCGATTCCCGGATTCCCCGGCGCGCAAAAGATCTTCGTCACCTTTTTGCTCCGGGCGACCTTCCATACAATCGCATGCTCGCGCCCGCCGCCGCCTATTACCAAGACCTTCATGTTTCTTGCCCCTTACCCCTGGGATTAATGTCTAAAATGCCTCATCCCCGTACACACCATTGCTATGTTATGCTCATTGCACGCCTGGATCACTTCCTGGTCTTTGATCGACCCGCCGGGCTGGATCACCGCGGTGATCCCCGCCTTTGCGATCGTATCGATGCTGTCGCGGAACGGAAAAAAGGCATCTGAGGCGAGGACCGAACCGTTCACCTCTTTTTCAGCCTTCGAAATCGCCAGTTTGACCGAATCGACTCTGCTCATCTGGCCGGCGCCGATCCCGACCGTCTCCTTGCCGCGAGCAAAAACGATCGCGTTGCTTTTCACGTGCTTTGCCACCGCCCAGGCAAAGAGCAGGCTGTCCATCTCTTCCAGCGACGGTTTCCTGTCGGTGACGACGCGCATCTGGTCCTTGTTCAGCAAAGCGGTATCGCGGTCCTGCACCAGCAGGCCGCCGACAACCCGTTTCAGATCTTTTCCGAAATACTGCTTTTCGGCGGCGGCGGCCCAATCGGCAAGGCCGTCGATGACCATGATCCTCATGTTCTTTTTTCTCTTGAGTTCCTCCAGCGCATCCTCGTCGTACGCGGGAGCCGCGATCACCTCGACAAACTCCTCGGTAATCTCTCTTGCCAGCTTCAGATCGACCTTCCGGTTAAAACTGTAGATCCCGCCGAAGGCGGATACCGCATCGGTCGCGATCGCCTTTTCGTAGGCGTCCAGCAGATCGGCGCCCAACGCAGCGCCGCAGGGGTTCGTATGCTTGATGATCACCGCGGCGGGCTCCTTAAATTCCTTCACGAGCTCGCATGCCGCGTCGATGTCATAGATATTGTTGAACGAAAGCTCCTTCCCGTGGATCTGGAGCGCGGTCGACACGCTGGGCTCTTTACAGCCGATCTCTTTATAGAAGGCCGCTTTTTGGTGCGGGTTCTCTCCGTAGCGGAGGTCCTGCGCCTTCCGGTACGCGACATGATAGTCCTGCGCAAAATCATGGGCCGGAAACGACATGCGCCCTTTGAAATAATTATAGATGACCGAGTCGTAACTGCTCGTTACCTTGAACGCCTCGACCGCCATGCGGTACTTCAGCTCATCGCTCAACCGGCGGTCGTTTTTCTTAAGTTCGTCCAGCACGACCGCGTATATTGCGGGATTGACGACCACCGCGACATCGGTAAAATTCTTCGCCGCCGACCTGATCATCGACGGCCCGCCGATATCGATATTCTCGATCACCTCCTCGAAACTCACATTCGGTTTGGCGATCGTCGCCTCGAACGGGTAGAGGTTGATCACCACCATGTCGATCGGCTGGATGCCGTGCTGCTCCATCTCCTTGACATGTTTTTCGCTGCCGCGTTTCGCCAGGATACCGCCGTGCACCTTTGGGTGGAGCGTCTTAACGCGCCCGTCGAGCATCTCGGGATAGCCGGTAAAATCGGCAATGGAGACAACCGGAAGACCCGCCTCCCTGAGTGCCTGGGCCGTCCCGCCGGTCGAAACGAGCTCAACGTCCAGCTCGTGCAACCCCTTGGCAAACGCAACAATCCCCTTCTTGTCGGTGACGCTGATCAGTGCCCGCTCAACTCTTTTCATAAAATTCTCCAATATGTTATTGGAAACGCATTAGATGACTTTAACGATCTTCTTCCCTTTAACAATCTCTCCGATCACCCGCGCGTTTTCTTTCATCCCCTCCAGAGCCGTGAGGATCCTGCCCGCCGCGCTCTTCGGCACGATGAGGACCATACCGATCCCCATGTTAAACGTCCTGTACAATTCCCGCTCCGGAATATTCCCCGCCCGTTCCATGATGCGGAAGATCGGCAGGACATCCCAGGCCCCTTTCCTGATGACGACATCGACAGTATCCGGAAGGATACGCGGTATATTATCGATCAGTCCACCTCCGGTGATATGCGCGATCCCGTTGATTGCATATTTTTCAAGCAGTTTCAGGACGATCCGCGAGTAATCGCGGTGCGGCTTCAGGAGCGCCTCGCCGAGCGTCATGCCGAGTTCGGCGATCCGTGTCGACACCGTATACTTCTTGATCTCAAAAAAAAGTTTGCGCGCAAGAGAATAGCCGTTGGTGTGGAGGCCGTTCGACGGCAGTCCGATAACGATGTCACCGGGACGGATCTTTGAACCGTCCACGATCTTCGACCGATCGACGGCGCCGATGATCGTCCCCACCAGGTCGTATTCCCCCGGCTTGTACATCCCCGGCATCTCGGCGGTTTCCCCCCCGATCAGCGAACAGCCGACCTGCCGGCACCCTGCGGCGAGTCCGGAGATGAGCTCCCGGTACTGCCGCGGCTGGAGTTTCCCGGTACCGATATAGTCCAGGAAAAAGAGCGCGCGGGCACCCTGCACCACAATGTCGTTGGCGCAGTGTGAGACGATATCGATCCCCACCGTATCGTGCCTGTCCATCATACAGGCGATCTTGAGTTTTGTCCCGACACCGTCGGCGCTTGACACCAGGACGGGTTCTGTATAGGCCTTTGTATCGAACGCGTACAATCCTCCAAAACCGCCGATATCGGTAAGCACCTCTTTCTGAAAGGTTGCTCGCACGATCTTCTTGATCTCTTTTTTCAGGGCGTTACCCTTCGTGATGTCAACACCGGCATCCTTATACGAAACAGTCTTTTTCACGCGCCCTCCTCGGTCTCTGCGTTATAGTATTATTTTCTAAGGGAACCAATGTGCCGGCGGGCCTTGAGTGATCGTTTCGGCTATGCCTTTTTGTCCGGAACCCCTTGACCCTGCTTCACTCTTTATCCCGTTCTTTCTCCATCAGATATTTATGCATACCTTTCGGCACCGGGACGGAATATTTTCCGTCAAAACAGGCCATGCAAAACTCCTTCGGCGTCCCGCCCACCGCCCGCATCATCCCTTCCGGGCTCAGATAGCCAAGGGTATCAACGCCCAAAAACTTCTCGACCTCTCCGATCGAGTGGGTCGCGGCAATGAGCTGTTTTTCGTCCGGGAAATCGATCCCGTAATAACAGGCGTGCCGGTGCGGCGGACAGCTGATCCGCATGTGGATCTCCTTGGCACCGGCGGCCCGCAGACTGTTGATCCTGGACCTGCTCGTCGTCCCCCTCACGATCGAGTCGTCCACGACCACTACCCGCTTCCCCTTGATAATGCTCGATATGGGATTAAGCTTGATCTTCACGCCGAAATCTCTGATCGACTGGGCGGGCGAAAGGAAGGTCCGGCCGATATAGTGGTTTCTGATGATCCCCATGTCAAACGGGATATTCGACACCTCTGAAAATCCGAGCGCGGGGGCCGTCCCCGAATCGGGGACCGGTATCACCAGGTCGGCTTCGACCGGATGTTCTTTCGCCAGTTCTTTGCCGAGGTTCTTGCGCACCGCATAGACATTCTTTCCGAATATATTGCTGTCCGGCCGGGCAAAATAGATGAACTCGAACACGCACTGCGATATCCGGTCCGCTCTATCGAACGGCTTCACCGATTTCAGGCCGTTCTCGTCGATAAAAACGATCTCGCCCGGTTCGATATCTCGCACGTATTTTGCGCCGATCAGGTCAAACGACGTCGTTTCAGAGCTGAGCACATACGCGCCGTTCAGGTCACCGAGGACGAGCGGCCTGAAACCGTGCGGGTCTCTCACCCCGACCATCTTCTTTTCGGTCAGGAATACCAGCGAATAGGCGCCCTTCACCTGCTTGAGCGCATGGATAAAGGTCTCCTCTTTTTTCGAATGGGTCGAATGGGCCATCAGATGGATAAAGATCTCGCTGTCCATCGTCGTCTGAAAGATCGAGCCGTAGGCCTCAAGCTCGTCTCGCAGGATCCCCGCGTTGACCAGGTTGCCGTTGTGCCCGATGGCGATCTCGCCGCGTGAATAATTGACGTGGAGCGGCTGGGCGTTGCTTATCGTACTGGAACCCGTCGTTGAATAGCGGACATGGCCGATGGCGCGGTCGCCTTTGAGCGTCTTCAGCTTATCTTCGTTAAACACTTCGGCGACCGTCCCCATCCCCTTGTATGAATAGAGGCGCTGGCCGTCGCTGGCGGCTATGCCGGCGCTTTCCTGTCCCCGATGCTGAAGCGCGAACAAGCCGAGGTAGGTCAGATGGGCGGCCTCTTTGTGGCCGTATATACCGAATATACCGCACATATATCACCTGAAGGCAGGAACGGCCCAAACAACGTTATCCGCCGCTACGCGCCCTTCGTCCCCTGTAAAGTTCTTTCGATCGAATTGTTCCAAATATCATCGAGCGCGCCCGCCGCCTGATTGATGAGCGTATCTTTTCCGTAACGGATCACGATATCGCTGCCGCCGACGGTCCCCAGAACGGTCGTTTCAACCCCGCGCTTCCCGGCAATCTTTTGGAGCGCGCCGGCATCCTTCGCCGCGCAGGTCACGACGATCCGCGACTGCGATTCGCCGAAAAGAAGCGCGTCGGTCCGTTTCGCCTTGAACACTTTCGGATCGAGATCAACCGCACAGCCGATCTTTTTGAGGTCGTTCGATACGCACGATTCGGCCAGCGCGACCGCCAGCCCGCCCTCGGAACAATCGTGCGCGGACTTCACCAGCCCGTTATGTATCGCCTCCAGCGCCGCCTTCTGCAGCGCCTTCTCTTCTTCGAGATCAAGCTTCGGCACCGCGCCGGTCTTGAGTGTGTGGACCGTCTTGAGATACTGCGAGCCGCCGAGCTCCTGCCGCCGGTTCCCCAGAAGGACGATCACATCGCCGGCGTCTTTGAAATACTGCGTCGTGATATACTCCTCTTTTTCAATGAGGCCAACCGTGCCGATCGACGGGGTCGGGTCGACCGCCCCCTTCGGGCTCTCGTTATAAAAACTGACATTGCCGCCGGTAATCGGTATCCCGAACGACCGGCAGGCATCTCCCAGCCCCCGCACCGCGTTTTTGAACTGCCAGTAAATCTCGGGCTTCATCGGATTGCCAAAGTTAAGGCAGTTGGTGACGCCGATCGGCACCGCGCCGGAGCAAACACAGTTTCTGCTCGATTCCGCGACGGCAATCTGTGCGCCGATATACGGGTCGAGATAGACAAAGGTACCGTTGCAATCGGTCGACATGGCGAGGTAACGGTTAATATCCTTCACCCGCAGAACCGCCGCGTCCGAGCCGGGGAGAACGACCGTATTTGTCCGGACCATGTGATCGTACTGTTCCCATACCCAGCGCTTGCTGGCGATCGACCAGTGCCCCATAAGCGTCTTGAGTACGGCATTCAGATCATCCGGCTGCCTGACCTTATCAAAGGTAAATGACTTTACCTTTTTGTAATACGCGGGCTCCCGGGATTCCCTCTTGTAGAGCGGCGCCTCGTCGGCAAGCTCTTTCGCCGGGATCTCGCTCACCACATTCCCGTTCTCTTTGACGCGCATGATCCCGTCGTCAGTCACGCGGCCGATCTGCACCGCGTGCAGGTCCCATTTCTTAAATATTTTCTCTACTTCCTTTTCTTTCCCTTTATGCACGATAACGAGCATCCGCTCCTGGGATTCGGAGAGCATGATCTCGTAGGGGATCATCCCCGTTTCCCGTTTGGGCACGAGCGACACGTCAATCTCGATACCGGCGCTGCCCCGGCTGGCCGTTTCACAGGTCGAGCAGGTAAGCCCCGCAGCACCCATGTCCTGAATGCCGACGACATATCCGGTTTTGATCAGCTCAAGGCACGCCTCGAGCAGCAGCTTCTCCATGAACGGATCGCCGACCTGCACCGCGGGACGGTCCTCATGCGACGCCTCGGTGATCTCTTTTGACGCGAAGCTGGCGCCGCCCAGGCCGTCCCTGCCGGTCGTCGCACCGAGATAGAAGACGGGATTGCCGATCCCCTTGGCGCACCCTTTCACCAGGTCCGCATGCTTGATAACGCCGAGACAGAAGACGTTGACCAGGGGATTTCCCTCGTACGAGTCATCGAAATAGACCTCGCCGCCGACAGTCGGGATGCCGATACAGTTGCCGTAATGCGCGATACCCGCCACAACGCCGGTGAAAAGGTGTTTGACGATCGGATCGGTCAACCGTCCGAACCTGAGCGAGTTCATCCCCGCTATCGGACGGGCGCCCATCGTAAAAATGTCCCTGATGATCCCGCCGACCCCCGTCGCCGCTCCCTGAAACGGCTCGATCGCCGACGGATGGTTATGGCTCTCGATCTTGAACACAACCGCCCAGCCGCCGCCGATATCAAGCGCGCCGGCGTTCTCTTCGCCCGCCTTGATCATTACCTTCTCGCCGCTTGTCGGCAGCGTCTTGAGCAGCAACCGGGAGTTTTTATAACTGCAATGTTCAGACCACATCACCGAAAAGATCCCGAGCTCGGTAAAATTCGGCTCCCGGCCGAGAATCTTTTTGATCATCTCGAACTCTTCGGTCGTCACCCCGTGCTTCTTCACCATCTCTTTCGTCACTTTGATGTCCATTACCGCACCGCCATATTAAAACCGCCTTTTTTCACGGACGCGCGTATCGACTGAAACAGCGCGAAACCGTCGGTCGAGCCCATACATTTCTCGCTCGCGCGTTCCGGATGCGGCATCATCCCGAGAACATTCCCTTTCTTGTTGCAGATCCCCGCGATATGATCGAGCGAACCGTTCGGATTCGCCGTCTCGGCACTATCGCCGAACTGGTCGCAGTAGCGAAAAACAACCTGGTTATTTCTTTTCAGATCAACCAGCGTTTCCTTGTCGCAGAAATAGTTCCCCTCGCCGTGCGCCACCGGTATCCGCAGGACATCCCCTTTGGAGCACAGGTTCGTGAACGGGGTCATCGAATTTTCCACGCGGAGATAGACATATTTGCAGACAAACCGCAGCGTCCTGTTCCGCAGCATCGCGCCGGGCAGGAGCCCCGATTCGAGGAGGATCTGGAAGCCGTTGCAGATCCCGATCACCAGCCCCCCGGCGCGCGCAAACTGCACGACCGATTTCATGACCGGGGAAAAACGGGCGATCGCGCCCGTCCGCAGGTAGTCACCGTAGGAAAATCCGCCAGGGACGATAATACAATCGTAATGGTGGATCTTCTCTTCCTTGTGCCAGATATACTCGACCTTTTCGCCGAGCACCCCGGCCGGGATGTAAAAACAGTCCTGGTCGCAGTTTGAGCCGGGAAACCGTATGACGCCGAATTTCATTTACTCACCTAGATCGTATGTAAATTCTTCAATGACGGGGTTGACGAGCAGCTTGCGGCACATCTGTTCAACCTCATGCGCCGCCCTCTTCTTGTCGGTCGTCTCCAGTGTGACCTCAAAATATTTTCCGAGCCGGACATCCCGGATCCCCTTATAGCCGAGCGATTCCAGCGCGTGCTTCACGGTCACGCCCTGCGGATCGAGCACGCTCTTCTTCAGTGTGACATAGATCTTTGCTTTCATGTTTCTCCTCGTTATTGTATCCCCAGGACCTTAAACGTCCGTTCGACATCCTTCAGGTGATATTTCAGGTCAAAACAATCGATGATCTCTTTTTTCGACAGATATTTTTTCAGCTCCGCGTCCGCGAGCAGGGCATCCTTGAAATGGGCGCCTTTGTTCCAGATGCTCATCGCGCTCCGCTGGACAATTGTGTAGGCATCTTCGCGCGTCACGCCCCTTTTGGCCAACTCGAGCAGGACCCGCTGAGAAAAGACAACCCCGCGGGAGCTTTCAAGGTTGCGCTTCATATTCTCCGGGTAGACGTTCAGATTTTCGATGATCCCGGTCATCAGGTGGAGCATGTAATCGAGCAGGATCGTGCTGTCAGGGATCACCACCCGCTCCGCGGACGAATGCGAAATGTCGCGTTCGTGCCACAGGGCTATATTCTCAAGGCCGACCATCGCGTTCCCCCTGATCACCCGCGCCAGGCCGCAGACGCGCTCGCAGGCGACCGGGTTGCGTTTGTGCGGCATCGCGCTCGACCCTTTCTGCCCCTTCGCGAATCCTTCTTCCACTTCGAGGATTTCCGTCTTCTGAAGGCCGCGGATCTCGAGAGCGTATTTCTCCAGCGTTGACGCCACCACCGCCAATTGGGTCAGATATTCGGCGTGACGGTCGCGCTGGACGATCTGCGTCGATATGGGCGCCGGCGTGAGGCCGAGTTTCTCGCACACGTATTTTTCGACGGACGGATCGACATTGGCGTGCGTCCCGACCGCTCCGGAAATCTTCCCCACGGCGATCACCTCGCGGGCGCGCAGGGCGCGGTCCCGGGCCCGCAAAAGCTCCGCGTACATCAGCGCCATCTTGAGGCCGAATGTCGTCGGCTCGGCGTGGACGCCGTGCGTGCGCCCGACCATGACGGTATCTTTATGGGCCTTCGCTTTTTCTTTAACCGCGGCAAGCAATGCGTCGATATCGGCAAGAATCAGGTCCGCCGCCTCGACCATCATCACCGACAGGGCGGTGTCCCCGACATCCGAACTGGTCAGGCCATAGTGGATGTACCGTGACGGCGGGCCGACATGCTCGGCGACCGAGGTAAGGAACGCGATCACGTCGTGGCGCGTCTCACGTTCTATCTCATCAATACGGCCAATATCGAAGCGCGCCTTTTTCCGGATGTCGGCAAGGGCGCGCGCAGGAACGATCCCGAGTCTGGCGTTTGCCTCGCAGGCAAGCACTTCAATCTTGAGCCATATGGAAAAACGGTTTTGATCCGACCAGATCCTGGCCATACGGGGAAGCGAATATCGAGTAATCATTGTATCCTCCTGCTCTCGTAGCATCGTAGATTTTATACCTATTTCGCATATAGTCAAATAAATTAGGAGAAAAAAGAGGCGCTTTCTCTCCCTGCAAAAATAATATTTAACGATTGCCCTTCAGATGAATTTTGATATGATTTTCCACACACGAAAGGAGACACGCAATGGCAACAATTACCCTCGGGGGAAACCAGATCCACACCGTCGGCAGCCTGCCGGCCGTCGGTTCAAAAGCGCCGGATTTCAAGTTGACCGGTAAAGACCTTGCCGATATACAGCTGAAGGATTTCGGAGGCAAAAAAAAGATCTTGAGCATCGTTCCCAGCCTCGATACCGGCGTCTGCGCCGCCTCGGCCCGAAGATTCAACCAGGAAGCGGGAAATCTCGCAGACACGGCGATCGTCGTTATTTCAGCGGATCTTCCTTTTGCGCAGAGCCGATTCTGCGAAAGCGAAGGTCTGAAAAACGTGGTACATCTCTCCACCATGCGTTCAACGTTCGGCAAGGATTACGGGGTGGAGATCATCGACGGCCCGATCGCGGGGCTTCTCAGCCGCGCCGTCATCGTCCTCGATAAAGAAAATAAAGTCCTGTATGCGGAACAGGTGCCGGAAATCAAAACCGAACCGGACTACGCCGCGGCTCTGCAGGCAGTACAATCTATGTAGCGGATAAGGAGACCTATGAAAAAAGAATGTATTATGGTATCCATGGTCATGGTCATGGTCATGGGCATAGCCATCCTCAGCTGTTCCTGTCCCTGCTCGGCTGATGATGACGGCTATCACGACGGCCCGCACCATGCCGCATCCGGAACAGGCCAAAACATCGGCAAAGCGGCGGACAACGTGGGGAAGGACATAGGCAGGAACGCAAGCACCGTGGGACAGAATGCCGCGCAGGGGGCCGGCGGGATCGTAAGCTCGGTGGGCCAGTTCCTCCAAGGGCTTGGGGCGGACATGAGTCAGCCGGCGCAAAAACAGGCCGAACCGCTACCGGCGGTTAAACCGTCAACAGCGGTAACGGACGAGAAAGCCAAGTCCAGCGAAGAGACGGATATCGTGACCGGGTACGAGAACGCGGCGCAAAAGACATCGGATCTTGACCTCTCCTGCCCCGGCTGCGGCCAAAAATTTCAAGTCACGGGTTTCCCGAAAGGATCAAAAGCATATTGCCCCGCGTGCGGGAAACCGGTTGAGCAGCAGCAATAAACCGCCCGGCAGAGCGAAAACGTCCGAACGCATAAAAAAGGCGCAGGTTATACCAACCTGCGCCTTTTCATATGTCCACCGCATTACTTCTATTCGGACGCCATCCTGGGGCACTCATAGTTGTCAGGATGTTCCTCGCCGATCTCACAATAATAGCATTTCTTTTTGTCAGCAAAAATACCGTTATTCACCTCAACGCCGCCCGCGTTCACCAGCCTGAACGGCCACGTAAGCGCAGTCCCGACCATCTCAACGGTAAGAACCACGAGGTTCGCGGTCATATTGGCGGCATTATTCGCGGCCGCCCGCGCATCAAAATGAGCCTGCTGTCCCGCGCAATATGCCAAAGAAGACGACGCCATGACTACGGCAATCACAACCACCGACAATAATTTTTTCATGCATACCTCCCTATTGTGTAAGGCAAAAAGAGTATACGCCGATGACGCAAAACAGTCAAGAACGTTCTTCAGGCGGGTGGTATGTACAGCACGGCAGGCAAACATCCCGATAAACGTCCCCGGTGGCGTCAACAACGCGGCCAACGGTATAGCGCTCTGCCGCAAAAACGGCGTGTTGAGCAAATACCTCTCTCGTCTTCCCCTCTTTCAGGGAGGCAAGCGGTGCCGTCAGCTCGTGAGCGGCGACAACAAAACCGTCTTCATCCCCGACAACCTCCGCGGCGCCGTTGTCCGGCGTCGTAATCACCGGAAGCCCGTAACTCATCGCCTCAAGCGTGACATTGCTGAACGGATCATACAGCGTCGGCAGAACGAAAACATCGCTCATGCGATAAAAATCGGCGAGTTTCCTCTGAGGTCCGTAAAAGAATATTCTCTCGCCCACGCCCCGGCCTTCGGCAAGGCGCTTATATTTTTTTTCATCCCCTTTCCCGACTACGACGACCTTCGCATCGCGTATCGGCCGTATGCCGTCGATCAAGAACCGCAGACCTTTTCGCTCATAGTTCGAGCCGACGAAAAGGACGAGATACTCATCCTGTCTGAAACCGTATTTCTGGCGAAGTTCCCTCTTCGCGCCGGCGCAGACCGGGCCGCGGACAGGTTCAACGCCGTTATATATAACAGCGATCATCCCGGGCGGCAGTCGGTAATTTCGGATAATTTCATTTTTCACCATTTCGGAATTTGTGATGACCTTTTTGAGGCGGGGATCCCGCAAGAGCGCCCGCTCCAGGCAAAGCTGCACCATATTCTTGGGATTCAGCCAGATAAGCCCCCCCCCGATAAAACCGCGTTCCTTTGCCAGCCGGCGCATCCATTCAAGGTGACATCCGTCTCCCGCCCGGTAGATATCCTGGCGCAGTGTGCGCTCGAAACTGTGTATGACGTCAAAGGTTTCCCTCCCGATCAGCCTTTTGCACTTCAGCGCGAAAAAGAGGGGCTTCAGAAACGTGATCCCCTTGAAATACGCAACCCGATGATAGGTCGCCCCGGGAATTTCATCCTCCCACGCAGCGGCAAAGACATGGATGTCATGCCCTTTGTCAACCAGCCCTTTGGCAAGAAACCAGACATTCTTTTCCGCGCCGCCGAACCTGCCCACTTTTTCTCTAACGAGAGCGATCTTCATGTTTCCCCTGCCGCCTGTCCGCGATCCCCTTTGCATATATCTCTTCCATACGGTCGCACGTATGCCGGATCGTGAAATTGCTCAGCACAAGCTTCCGCCCCCGGCCGCCGAAAGATCTGCGCAGCTTTTCATCTTCGATCAGTTTCAACACCCCCGCGAGCATCCCGCCGACATCGCGCGGTTGTATCAAAAATCCGGTCTTCCCTTCGAGCACCGCCTCGGCCACGCCGCCAATGTCCGTTGCGACAACTCCTTTTTCCATCGCCAACGCCTGGAGGACCGCCTGAGGGACCCCTTCGTTCGCGTAAGAGGTAAAAAGGAATATGTCGAGCGCTGACAGTATCCGGGGCGTGTCTTCACGGTACCCCAGCATCGTGACAACATGGTGCAGATTTTTATCTCTTATGATCCCGGCGAGCTCTTCTTTTCGCGGGCCGTCCCCCGCAATGAAGAATTTAACGCCGCTTCTGCGCTCCGCAACCTGCCGGGCCGCCTCCAGGAAATCGGGAAATCCTTTCCAACTCCTTAAAATCCCTATATTTCCGACGGCAATCTCACCATCGGAAAGCCCCAACGCCGCGCGCGCCTCTTTTCGATCGATATCCTCCGGGTCAAACCGCTGAGGATCGACACCGGTCGGGACCGACGCGATTTTTTCGCCGGGGATCCCTATCTTTTGGAGATCGTCTTTGATCGACTCCGCCGTCGTCACGATACAATCGGTCAGATGCGTGTAGACAAACTTATTGGTGACCGGCGTCGAGAGATGCCTGGTGCGGACGATCAGGGGTATCTTTACCAAGAAACGGGTAAAGCCAATAAGCCAGCTGTCCTTAGAGCTGTGCGTATTGACTATCTGTATCTGTTTGCCGCGGATAAACCGGCGCAAACGCACGATCGCGGGGATGGCAGCGGGGTTCGGCATGTTGAGCGTCAGGCATTCGATCCCTTTTTCCCGTGCTTCCTGCAGGATCCGGCTGTCCGGCTGGCATGCCAGATAAAACCGGTGCCCCTTTTCGCGGAGGAAGATGATCTCATCGAGTATCCTTTTTTCCTGCCCGCCCCAGCCTTTGGAGGCCTCCGTATGCAAAATGGTATAGGTCATATCTGTGCTGGTCTCTGGTTATTGGGTACCGGGTTCCGCTTCAACATACAGTGCAGCGCGTCCATCGCGTCATCAACTGCTATAAGATCCATACACCGCATATCATCGCATTCTTTCATGTTGCAGGGCCTGCATGCAACCTCTTTCTGAATAATACAATGGCGATCTTCCGCAAGGGGCCCGGTACGGCGCATATCGGTCGGCCCCGCCAGAACGACCGTGGGGACATCCAGCGCCAGCGACATCTGCATCGGCCCGCTGTCCGTCGTCATAAAACAGGCACAGCGGCTGATCAGAGCCGCCGTCTGCCGCAGTCTGCACTCCCCCACCGCAAAAAACACATTTTTTTGAGCGGCCAGATTCCCGCGCACTGCTTCGGCGAGAAGTTTTTCTTTGCCGCCGCCCACGACAAAGAACGCATGATCAGGATATTTCCGCGCCGCACGTTCGAGGAATGCGCCGATATGCGGCCACTGTTTTGAACCGTGACTGCCGAACGGATGGATCCCGATCAGCTTCTTGCCTGCCGCGCCTTTTGCCCGCAAAAACTCATCAGCAAATCTCCTTTCCTTCTCTGATAGAAAAAGGTCCATCGCCTCGCCGTCATCAGATATACCGATCTGCTTTACCGTATTGAGCCGGATGCGGATGAGATGTGTCGGCTCCGCAGGCCTGACACAGGTATGAGTGAATAAAAAAGAAAACCTGCTCTCTCCCCACCCCACCCGCACCGGGATTCCCGCCAGATAGAGGAGCGGTACAATGTCCGGGTCGTTGCCGTGCAGAACAATCCCCGCATCAAACTCCCGGGACCGCAGCCGCTTCATAAGCCGGCCGGCTTTTTTATATTTTCCCGGGTAGGAGATCAGCTCACTGATGTACGGATTGACCTCCAGGATCTCTTTCCGTTCTTCATGCGAGAGGACGGCGACAAACGCCTGCGGGAATGCCTTTCGTACCGCGCGGATGGCCGGCGTCGACAGGAGGGTGTCGCCGATCGCCGTCGTGCTTACGAGCAAGATCCGGTGCACCCTGTTTTTATCGTATACCTGTCGTTTCCCCGAATCAAACCCGCGGAGAATTTTAAACAGCGTCCGCAGAAAGATGTATTTGTGTTTTTTGAACTTCTTGGACATCTTATAATGACCCTTGCTGATATGGATTCTTCGCGCCCGCGGCGTCTCTCCCCTATCCGTCACGCCTTTGCCCGAAAAAATGATCGACCTCTTTCATCACTTCCTGCGGCGTTATGTCGTCTAAACATCTGCTCTTTTTTGTCCCCTGACAGCCGTCTTTCCCGCACGGTACGCATTCCCAGTCGCGGCAGATCACCGTATCATGCTCTCCTCTCGGTCCCCAGTTGTGCACACCCGACGGACCGAACAGGACGATCACCGGCGTCCTGACCGCCTGCGCCATGTGCATCGGCGCGCTGTCGATCCCTATGAAGAGCGCCGCGCCTTTAATCAGAGCGGCAAGCTGTTTGAGAGAAAACATCCCCCCAACATCAACGTGCGGCTTGCTCGACAACCGCAGGATGTCTTGCACCATCTCCCGCTCCCGGTCGTCGGGCGCGCTCGTGAATATCACTCGCGCGCCATGTTTCACCGCGATGTGATCCGCCGTTGCGGCAAAGCCGTCTTTGCGCCAGCACTTAAAGAACCACCTGCTCGTCGGATGGACGACCACGTACCTCTCACGTTCACCGATCCCCTTTGCACGCAGAACATCACGCACTCGTTCCCTATCCGCATCGGATAGGGCGATATCGAGCGTCCGGGACTTCCCCTCGATCCCCAGGGCGCGGACCAGATCAAGATGCACATCGACCGTATGTTTCGAAAAATCAGGCGGTACGACGTGCGTAAAACAACGGTCGCGCAAGAACATCCCCTTACCGGTCTTTGCATAGCCGCACCGGACAGCGGCCCCCGACAGCAGGACGCAGAGAGCTCCCCGGTCGCCGCCCGAAAAATCGACGGCGAGGTCGAATCCTCGGCGTCGAATAGCTCTCATGAGGGTAATTTCCTTAAAACATCGCTTGATCCACCCCAAACGCTTCATCCTGCGGTCATACACGACCATGTCGTGCACATACGGCAGCCCCGCAAGCATCTCTTCGGTCCCGGCATTCACAAACGCCGTTATCTCGCTTCCGGGAAAGGCCTCATGCAGCGCGCGGACCGCCGGCACGGTCAGGAGGACATCCCCGATATGCTTGAGCTTGACGACCAATATCTTCTTAGGGTTGAGCGGCGACATCTCGTTCCTTTTGCGATATTTCCCATTTTTTCGCATACTTCATAAAAACGTAATACGAATAGAAAAAAGAGATCAGGAATCCATATTTCCCGTCAAGAAAACCCAGTTTGACGAAATACATCTTGATAAAAGTAAATGCCGGACGGGTCAGGAGGTCTACCGCCGTATCCCAGCGCAAACGCCTCCCCGTCATCATGCCCCGCTTTTTCATGATCTCTTCCGCCGCAAGGGTCGAATAGCGGTTCAGCCGGTCAACAAATTGATGCACGCTCGTATAGGTGTAATGGAGAAGGGGCTGCGAGAGCTTGGCCGTTTTCCCGTCAATGCGTACCGCCTCGTGGACCGCTCTGTCGCCAAAAGTCCCTTTGCTCTTCCGGAACAACCGGATCGAATAATCGGGGAACCAGCCGCAGAAGCGTATCCATTTCCCCAAAAAGAAGTTTTTTCTCCCGACATAGTAGCCGTCAACTCCCTCGGACAAAGAACATATCTCGTTTTTCAGTTCCGGCGTCATCCGCTCGTCGGCATCGACAACCAGTATCCATTCATGCGTCGCCTTCCCGACACACAGGTTCTTATTCCGCGAGAAACCTTCCCACGGCGCCTGGAAAACTTTGTCGGTATACCGCCGTGCGGTCTCGACGGTACGGTCACCGCTATACGAATCGAGCACAACGATCTCATCGGCCCACTTGACGCTTTCAAGACAGGCGCCGATATTGCGCTCTTCGTTATAGACAATGATACAGACCGAAAGCATCCATTTCCCGTTTTCAAACGGAATAACCCCTTTCCGGCGCTGCGCGCGCTTGAGCCCCTCCTTCGCAGGCCACAGTTTTATGTGCCAGAGGATGATGCCGGTAAATATTTTAAATTTAGAACGGTACCGCGCCGACATGCCCAGTGTCGCAATAAGGCCTAGGCAATTGAGCAGGATATCGGCAACCAACTTAAACATAAGCCCGACCCGCAGGAGAAACCTCACGGGAAGCGGATGATGTTTTCTGAAATAGGTGTACCGCGAACGATAATACTCAATCGACGAGCCGACCGGATCCCTTGAAACGCTTTGGCCTTGCATATGGGTGATCCTTGCCGACGGGATAAAGACTATCCGCTTCCCCGCGCCCTGGGCCCGCCTGCACCAGTCTGTCTCTTCAAAAAAGAAAAAATAATCCTCATCGAGCAACCCGACCGTCCCCAGATCAGCCGTACGGATCGCCATGCAGGCGCCGATCACCGAATCGATCCGGACCGGTTGAGCGAAAGGGCCCCACTTCGAGGGATACCAGCGGGGCAGAAGCAGTTTCAAAAGACTTTTATTCAAAAGCTCCGTGGCGAGCGAAGGAAAAACGCTGAACGAGTTCTGCGTGGTGCCGTCGCTGTCAAGGAGCTGTCCGCAGCAGGCCGCCACATCTTTTTCCCGGTCCATGAAAGCGAGAAAGGTGGCAAGCGCTCCCGGCTCAAGGCGCGCGTCGGTGTTGAGCAGGACCGCATAGCGCGCCGCGCATATCTTCAGCGCCTGGTTGTTCGCTTTGGCAAAACCAAAATTCTCGCTGTTTTGAATAATATTGACCGCCGGAAAATTACGTCTGACCGCCTCCACGCTCCCGTCCGTCGAGCCGTTATCAACGACCACTATCTCGCTTGAGATGCCGTCACTATTCCGGAATACCGATTCCAGGCAATCCATGAGCAGTGCCGCGGTGTTCCAGTTAACGATAATGACGGAAAGATCTGTCATGCGTATTATCCTTCGATGATGACCTGGGCGGCGGCGCAGCCCTTCGTATGCGATATGGAGACATGGATACATGTGCCGCCCATCCGGCGGTACGCATCTTCAGCCTTCCCGTGAAATTTCATCACGGGCTTCCCTGACGACTCGTTAACGATCTCGATATCGGTCCAGCCGATCCCTCCGGCAACACCGGTCCCGAGCGCCTTAACGGCCGCCTCCTTGGCCGTAAATCTTCCCGCGAAATGGAGCACAGCGTTCTTTTTTTTCGCCCGGCAGTACGCGATCTCCCGCCGGGTGAAGATCCTCTCGTAAAAATGTCCGCCGTGTTTTTCGATAACGCGCTGGATCCGGTCGATTTCGATGATATCAATGCCGATCCCCTTGATCATCTGTCTCTCCTGTACAGCTTCCGGGCAGCCTTTTACTGTGTGCCGGCATCCTGCTGTTTTACGTTTCCTGGAATGGTCTGTTGCGGCATTGTCCCGTCATATTTTCTTCAAACACGTCAGTGCTTTTTCGATGCCGGCGTAAACATCCCGCGGCGCAATCGCATCCATGCAGGCATACGCTTTATCGCAGGTCCTCCGCAAACAGGGCGCGCAGGGCAGGCGCTTGCTGACGATAACATGTTCTCCAGCGGGCGAGGTTACCGCCGGATCTGTCGATCCAAAAATGGCTACTACCGGCGTCCCGACGGCAGAGGCGATATGCATCGGCCCCGAATCGTTCGTCACCAGCACATCGCACCGCTCCAAGAGGGCCGCAAGCTGTCTCAAATCGGTACGCCCCGTCATGTCGATACAATCCTTTTTCGAAACCGCCTGAATCTCCCGGGCAACGTCCCGGTCCGCGGCGCTGCCGAATATAATGACTTCGCCATTCATTCCGTCGGTCACCATTGCCGCAAGTTCGCCAAACCGCTGAGGCGGCCATCTTTTTGCGGGGCCGTACGCCCCTCCCGGGTTGATACCGATCAGGAGATTATGTCCCTTTCGGTTACTGCGCAGGCAGTCGTCCGCCCACGCGATCGTATCGCTGTCCAAAAAGATCTTCGGGGCGGCGGGATGCGCGACATTACCAGCTTCTCTCGCCAGGCGATAGTAATAGTCACGGTGGTGCATCGTGAGGACATCTTTATCCCGTTTCACCGCGCGCGTCAGCAGCATCCCCCGCATGTCTTTTGCATAACCGATCCGGTGCCTGACCCCTCCCGCATAAAACAATAGCGCGGACTTGAATGAATTGGGAAACAGTATCCCCAAATCGTAGCGCGCCTGTCTCAGCGACCGTACCGTTTGCGCAAAGCGCCCCCCCCGGCTGTCCGATCCGATAGGGACGACCGCATCGATGGCCGGATTGTTCAGGAAGACGGGGGCAACGCTCCGCTTCGCCATGACTGCCAGCCGGGCGTTGGGGAACAAATCCCTGATCCCCTTGACCGCGGGCAGCGATAACACCGCATCACCGATCCAATTGGGCGCGTGAACGATTATCTTGTAACTATTCGCAAACGCTTTTTTTGCCCGCTTCGATTTCCACCGTTTGTGGAGCCAGAACCACTCCTCGGGATATTCACGGATATACCGCTCGATGGTCTTCGTGAAAAGAGAAGTGATCCGCACCGCTTCTCTGTCGGCAGACGCCCCTGCCTGCGGTTCGATAGGTTTCTCAAAAACGAGCTTAAACCGGTCGCCGTCCCGCAAAAAAAATGCCGGGATGACCGGCGCACCCGTCCTGATTGAAAAAAATGCCGGCGATGACACTGTCAGCACCCTGCTTCCGAAAAAATCGACCAGGACACCGTCATTTCCGCCCACCTGATCGGCAAAAAGCGTGACAATCCCGTTTGCCTTCAACGTCCTCATCACCTGGAAAACCGCGTCTTTCTTCGGAATTATCTTATTGCGCGTATATTCCCGCAGGTCATTAATATACCGGTCGATAAACCTGTTCTTCAATGTCCTGCCGATCGAGACCACGCTATATTTATCCAAAGCTGCTTTCCCCATAATGCCGAGGAGCTCCCAGTTGCCAAAGTGGGCCGTCACAAAAATAAGCCCCTTCCCCCGCTTCATCGCCTCATCCACATAATGCATATTCACCGGGTCCACCATGCCTTTTATCCGGTCAAAGCTGTATTTCCTGATCCTCAGGAACTGGCAGAGATTTAAAATAAAGTTACATAACACTTTCCGCCCGATACATTTGAGTTCAGCGACGCTTTTCGCATCTCCGAACGCCCGCTCCAGGTTTGTCATGATCGTTCTTCTTTCTCTAGGATCGCACCACCACGCAAGAGTGCCGGCAACCCCGCTCACCGCCCGGACGCACGACAGGGGTAAAAGATTGACCGCCGTCACAAATATTCTGAATAAGATATACACGGTATAATCAACAATGGTCATGAAGAACCTTAACGATTGCGTGAGCACTGACAGATGAGCGGCATCGAGCTGCGCCTGATTCGGCACCTTGTATTTGCAGCCCATTTTTGCTATATTTTGCCGCATATGCAAATAGGTAATTTTATAACTTATCTTGCCGTATTGGCAACCGCAAACTTCATAGCGATCTTCCCCCGCAAATTGATCCTGCGGTGCGCGGACGCCCTTGGGATCCTCATTTTTTTGTTTGACTCCCATCACCGAAAGGTCGCCCTCACCAACATACGCATCGCCTTCCCCGAGTTCCCGCGGCAGAAAGCGCGCGTGATCGCACAAAAATCTTTTCAGAACATGTGCCGCGTCGTCGTGGAACTGATCTTCACGCGGAAGATCATCAGGCAGGGAAAAATCAGGGAGATCATTCGTATCGAGGGCGAGGAAAACCAGAAAAACGCCGCCCGAAAAAAGAAGGGGATCGTATTCATCACCGCTCATTATGGCGTTTGGGAACTGCTCTTTCACGCTAATTATCTTTTCTCCCAGGATTTTGTCCCGATACACGTCGTGGTCCGCCCCAGCGACAACCCGTACCTTGATACACTGTTGAATAAGCCGCGCGAAATGCTGGGGAGCCGGACCGTCCCGAAAAAGAAATCGTTGAAGCCCCTCCTGAAAGCGCTGAAATCCAATGAAACCGTCGCCATTCTGATCGACCAGAATGTGTGCCGGGAAGAAGGTGTCTTTGTCGATTTTTTCGGCAAGAAGGCCGCCACCACGTTTGGGGCAACCCTCCTCGCTCTGCGCACCGATGCCCCCGTCGTCCCCGGGTTCATGCGCAATGACCCGGCGACCGGGACCTATACCATCAGATTCTCACCAGAAATCCCCCTGGTCAGGACGGGAAACCTTTCGGAAGAGATACAGATCAACACTCAAAACTTCATCAAGAGCGTCGAAAACCTCATCAGAGAACGCCCTGAAGATTGGCTCTGGGTCCACAAACGCTGGAAGACACGGCCGGCAGGAGAGGAAGAGAAGATTTACTAATCAGATTTCGGATCGAACACATCGCGCAGGGCGTCCCCAAGCATATTAAAGCTCAGGACCGTCGCAAAAAGCGCGAGTCCCGGAAAGATCGTTATCCAGGGACAGCTCCGGATATATTCGACCCCGTCGCTGATCATCGATCCCCATGACGGATAGGGGGGCTCGATACCCAGGCCCAGGAAGCTGAGCGACGCCTCACTCATGATAAACCCGCCTATCTTCATGGTCATCACCACAATCGCCAGCGGCACGATATTCGGGACCAGATGCGTCACGATGATCCGTGCCGCGGACGCGCCGACACCGTGGGCCGCCTCAACAAATTCCCTCTCCTTCAGCGACAGGACCGCTCCGCGGATGATCCGCGCAAATGCCGCCCACCCAACGAGCGAAAGGGCGGCATAAACCGTCATCAATCCGCCCTTAAAAACGGCCGTGATACCGATCGCAAGCAGTAAACTGGGAAATGCGAGCGTGATATCGATCACGGCCAGGACCAGCCGGTCAATCTTCCCGCCGAAATACCCTCCCGCGACGCCGAAAAAAAGGCCGATCAAAAGCGCGGATATCGTCGAAACAAACCCGACGGAGAGCGACACACGGCTCCCGTACATAACCCTGCTCAGAATGTCCCTCCCCAGGCCGTCGGTCCCAAAAACGTGGTCAAGGGACGGCGGCTCATTCACCGCATCGAGATTGATCGTCAGAGGATCATATGGAGCAGCAATCCCCGCAAAAACGGCGGACAACACCAAGAGCACGAGCACCCAGAACGACAGATAGGCTGCCCTGTTTTTTTGTACGCTCTTTAGTATCGATGCGTTTTTTTCGGTTCGCTGTGTTTCCATAGTTATTTCTTCGATGTGTATGCAATCCGCGGGTTAAAGAGCCTATAGACAATGTCGGTAAGAATATTTATGCCGACAAAAACGACGGCGCCGAAAAGCACCGTGCCGAGGATGACCGGGTAGTCCCGCCGGAAGATACCCGTCATCGCAAACCGTCCGAGCCCGTCCCATCCGAAGATCGTCTCGGTCAGAACGGCCCCGTTGAGGTAACTCGCAAAATCGATCCCAATCAACGTCACCACCGGGATCGCGGCGTTTTTGAGCGCGTGGACGAAAACCACCCGCCAGCGCGACATCCCTTTTGCCATCGCCGCGGCAATATAGTTTTCATGCAAAACATCGATCATGCTGGAGCGCATCACCCGCGCGATATACGCCATCGACCGGATCCCGAGCGTCAAAGCGGGCAGCACCAGATACTTGATCTCGCCGTGCCCCATCCCCGACGGCGGCAGCAGATGCCATCTGTACGAAAAGATATATATCAGGAGGAGCCCCAGCCAGAATACGGGGAGAGCGATGCCGCTCGCCGAAAGCGCCGAAAGAAAGCGGTCGTAGCGGGAATTTTGTTCATATGAAGCGCCGATGCCTAACGCTGTCCCGAAAAATATCGCGAACGCCATGGCGGCGCACGCCAGTTTCAGCGTATTCGGAAATTTTTCCGCGATGGATCTGCTCACGGGATAATTGGTGTAATATGACCGCCCCAGGTCGCCCTGCGCAAGTAATTTCAGATATTTGCCGAATTGGACCGCATAATTCCGGTCAACGCCCATCATCTTCCGGTACCGCTCGATGACGTCGGGCGACGCGCGCTGTCCGATCAAGCCGTAGACCGGGTCGCCGGGGACGCATTTCATCAGGAGAAACGTGATGAAGACAATGCCCAGAAGCGTCGGTATTGCCGCAACAAGCCTTTTAACAATGTACTGCCACATAGAGCACCGTATACCGCTTAAAACGTTCTGTCCTCTTCACGCGCGTTTTCTTCATCAGACAGGACACACAAAACATCATGCGGGATCACCTATCACCGGTTTATTAACGTACCGTTTCGATCGAAACATCGGTCCCTTTATCCGCATTGTAGATCGGATACAGATAGTATCCTTTGACCCACGGCTGGACAACTACAAACTCTTTCTTGTGCCACAAAAAAACCCAGGGGGCCGCCTCAAAGATTTCTTCGTTCAGCTTCCGGTAACATGCCGTCCGGCGGGCCTCGTCGGAAACCTGCTGCGCTTCTTCGATCAATGCGTCAACCGCGCTATTTTTGAAAAACGTCTTGTTCCCTGCGGCGCCAACATTCGCCGAGTAGAAGTTGGGATAGAAAAAGTTTTCCGCGTCGGGATAATCGGCCCACCAGGAAAGAAAGAACATGTCCGCTTCGCCTTTGATCAGGGCCTCCTTATACGAGCTCCACTCCCGTTCAACGATATGAACGCGGATGCCGGCTCGCTGCAAATAATGCTGAATCCCCTCGGCGATGTGGGAGGCCTCTTTCGTCCTGTTCTGATAAAGCGATATTGCGAAACCGTCGGGAATACCGGCTTCGCGCAGTAACTTTCGCGCCATATCCGGATCGTAGGGGTATCCCGATTCCGGTTTTTCATTGCCCGACAGCCCCGGAGGAAGGACCGATCGTGCGGGAACCGAGCGTTCTTCAAGGATCGTCTTCACTATTGTATCCCGATCTATTGCGTAGTTGAACGCCCTCCTGACGCGCGGATCGTCGAACGGCTTTTTTCGGCAGTTAAACCCGAGGTAGTAGACATTCAGGCCGGCCTGAGAGTAGATATGCGGCGCCTGCACGCGATCGCTCATCAGCCGCCGGTATTCCGAGCGGGGAATGCTGACGATATCGAGGTTGCCGTTCTCATACTCGGCAAAAGCCGAAAACTGGTCCGGGATGATCCGGTACTCGATCTCTTTCACTTTCGGCTTATCGGCAAAATAGTCGCCGTTTTCCGCGAGGACGATCCGGTAATCCTGCCGCCATTCCCTGAGCTTAAAAGGGCCGGTGCCCACAACATGCTGAGAAAAATCTTGCCCCCATTTCTCCACCGCTTCCGCCGGGACGACGTACGCATTCGGCATCGTCAGGACCCATAAAAACGGACCGAACGGTTCTTTAAGCGTGATACGGACCGTCGCATCGTCAACAACGGTGACCCCTTCGACGCGGGCCGCCTTGCCCTCGCTGTACTCTTTTGCCCCCTTGACCTTTTCAAATATCCATGTCCGCGAAGAGCCCGTTTCCGGATGCAGGACCCGCTCAAAGGAATAGCGCACATCGCCCGCCGTCAGCACACGGCCGTTATGGAACCGCACATCCCGGCGCAGGTTGAAGGTGTAGACCGTCCCGTCCGGGCTGATCGTCCAGGAATCCGCGAGATCGCCGATCACCCTCATTTTCTTGTCAACACGCACCAGACCGTTAAATAATTTCGCGGCAAGGGACCCGCCGCTCACGTCGATGATAAGGGCGGGATCCAACGTCGTGGGGTTTTCGTCGAGGGCAAGCTTCAAGACGTGAAAATCGCTTCTACGGTTTTCACAACCGGCAAGGAGAAAGAAAATAAGAAGAATAATTTGTAATAGTTTCATCTCGTTGCAGACGGGGAATATTCGTGCCGGCACAAACACTCCCCGCCTGCCACCTGTGAGACATTCACTGCCTATGCGTACACTTTGCGCAGTACTTTTCCCGGGAGCGCTCCCGTATGGCTGCCGTCCCGGATCACCACCTCGCCGGCGACAATGACCATCTTAATGCCAAGCGGGTACTGGTGCGGATGCTGGTAGGTGGCGGTATCATCCACGGTCAGCGGGTCAAAAAGCACGAGGTCCGCATACATGCCCTGCTCAATAACCCCCCGTTTTTCGATCCCCATTTTCCGCGCAGGAAGCTGCGTCATCTTATGGACCGCCTCCTCTAAAGACACCACCTTATCTTTCACATACTTCCCTAAGACCCGTGGAAATGTCCCATACCCGCGCGGATGCGGCTTTCCGCTGGCAAGGATGCCGTAGTGCGCGCGCGCCGAACTGTCGGAACCGATCATGGCGTACGGCTTCTTAAGGATCAACCTCAGGTTCTCTTCGCTCATGCCGAAAAAGACCGCGCCCACCTTGAGTTTTTCGCTGACCAGCAGGTCAACGAGGACCTTCACCGGCGGGATCTTCTTCATCTGCGAGATCTCGTATATCGTGAGCCCCTCATATTTCCTGTTCGCGTCAGTTGCAACCGTCGCGACCATGACCCGGTTCCAATCCTTATCATTCATGTGCAAGAACTCAGAGGAAAGCTTTTCTACGATCTGCGGGTCGCGCAGACGTTCAAGCTCCTTCTCGTTTCCTCCCGCATACAACGATGCGGGCAGGATTGAATCAAGATCGGTACTTGAAGCAATATACGGATAGCGGTCCACAGCAACATCGACACCGCGCTGGATGGCTCCTTCGATGAGGGCAAAAGCTTCCGATAATTTTCCCCAGTGCGACTCTCCTGAAGTTTTCAGATGTGATATCTGGACAGAAACATTTGAGCGCTCGCCGACAAATATCGCTTCTTTGATCGCTTCGATCAGGCCGGCGCCTTCACTCCTCATGTGGCTGGCATAGATCCCCTGGAACTCTTCAACGACCTTTGCCAGTTCGACAAGTTCATCGGTTGTCGCGTAGGTCCCGGGAGGGTAGATAAGCCCCGTCGACATCCCGAATGCTCCCTGCTTGAGCTGCGCGCGGAGGAGTTCCTTCATTTTTTCCATCTGCGCGGCCGTTGGCGGCTTGTTTTCATACCCGAGAACACAGGCGCGAATATTACCGTGACCGATCAGGGGGACCAGATTAACGGCAACCCCTCCTTTTTTGACCTGATCTATATATCCCCGGAGATCCTCCCACGGCATCTCAAGGTTATAATTGGCATATGTTTCCTTCAGATGCTCTTTACATTTCCCTATTAACGGGGCCGCGGACATGCCGCAATTTCCGATGACCTCCGTCGTAACTCCTTGGCGCACCTTGCTTTCCGCTTTCGGGTTCACCAGCACAGAAAAATCTGAATGAGAATGTATATCGATAAAACCGGGCGAAACGGCAAGGCCGCGCGCATCGACCAATTCGTGGGATTCGCTCTGCGAAAGATCGCCGATCGCTTCGATCTTGTCGATCTTTATCCCGATATCGGCTACAAAACCAGGGGCAAGCGTACCGTTATATATCTTTCCGCCGACAATCTTTATATCAAACATACCTTTACCTGTTTAAGCTTTCTGCCGTCAGTTGGCTGAACGCTCAAAGCTATACTAAATGAGGGGTTCATTATTGTAAACATATTATTTGATGAACATATTTGTTGCACAGAAAAAGGCGTTTTTGTGCTTCGCAAGACAAAAATTGCAAATATATTAATTCCTATATATCTTATTACGAGAGACTTATGAATACACGCATAACAGCTTGAGAACCTTGGCACACCTGTTGCTGATATGGAGTACAAAAAAAGGAGGGTAATATGAAAAAAGGACGCAAAGTGAGAGTAAGCGAGACGGAATTAAGAGAAACGCTGGTCGAAAATGAAGTTCTCAGCAACAACCTGTTTAACAATCCTGACGATTCGCTCGACTCTCTGGTCGACCAGGAAGACGACCTGAACGACCTCCTGCGAAAACTGGACAACATCACCGATACATTCCGCGAAGAGAACGAAAATCCGTTCTATTACTTCCTGAACATGTATTCGTATTAATGCGTGACCGGTGCGGTCGTGGGGGATGGCAAAACATCCCCCACCCGGCATGTAAACTTATTCTCCCTTTCTCCTGTCTCCCTGAGCCCGGCGCCGTTCGCCTTCCTGATAGCCGTCAACAGAATATATCTTAACCGGCTTTGTTTTCCCTTTGACCACAATCGAGTCCAGTTCCCGAATATTAAACCGTTCATCTTTGATGTATTCATAGGTAGCTTCGGTGACAATGATGTCGGTATCGTATTTTCTCGTGAGGGCTTCGACCCGCGCTCCGATATTGACATTATCCCCGATCACCGTGTAGTCAAACACCTCGGTCGAGCCTATGTTCCCGGAGATCATCTCCCCCGTATTGATGCCGATGCCCATCCCGAGCGGCATTTTGCCTTCGGTTTTCCATTTCGCGTGCAACTCTTTCAACCGCTCAACCGACTCAAGCGCCGTCTTGACCGCCAGCACCGCCTGCTCTTTCGGCGGTATCCTGACCGGCGCCCCCCATACCGCCATAATCTCGTCCCCGACATACTTATCCAGCGTGCCGTTATTATTCAGGATCACCTTGGTCATGGCGTCGAGATACTCGTTGAGGATGGAAACAACCTCTTCCGCCGTATGGCTCTCGGAATAGGTCGTAAAACTCCGGATGTCGGAAAAAAGGACCGTCAGCTCGTACCGCACCCCCCCCCAGTTTGAGCTGGTCGGGATTTTCAATGAGCTGGTCGATGATCGCGGGGGCAAGATAATGCCCGAACGCATTCTTGATCCACTTCTTCTGTCTTTCCTCCGCAATGTATTTGTAGAGGACAACCGTGAGGTAAGTAAACGTGACACCGAGGGAAGGGGAAATCATGTCCAGAAGAAGACCGTTCTTCTTAAAGAGGTAAAAACCCGCGGCAACGTATGCGGCAACGACAGCCGCGGCAGAAACGCCGCCCCACAATGGCCGCATACTGTATACGATAAAGCCCGTCAGGATGCTCAAGAGAAAAAGACACACAAGATCGGGTATGAGCGGCAGTTCTCTGATGAAATTCTTACTAAGGATGCTGTTGACGATATTCCCGTGGACTCCAACCATCGGATAGAGGGTCTCGAACGGGATCGGTTTCATATCGTGCGTACCGGCGGCGGTGAGCCCGATGAAACAGAGGCGGCCCCGATACCGGTTCAAATCGATAACCGGCTCTTTCCCTTCAGAAAGCTGTTTATAGGCAAGAAGCGTCTGATAATACGAATAATGGGGAAATGTATCGGCCCACGTCCCCGCCCAGTTGATGATCATCTGGCACTTGTCGTCTACCGGAATGACGATGTCTCCTTTTTTCGTGCCCTTGAGCATAATATGACTGCCCGGCACGATCTCCATACTCTCTTCACTCGCGCCGAGATAATCGCGCACAACCTTGAACGCGAGATGGGAATAATATTTCCCGTCGATCTTCTTGACGAGGGGCACACGCCTGACAACCCCGTCCGGATCGGATTCGAAATCCAGAAAACCGGCGCCTCGTGCGTTCTCTTTCAGTTCCGGGATGGGATGGGTAATACCCGTAGCCCCATCCGCCCCGTACTGGAGAAGGAAGGGAAGATAGATGTTCCCCGCTTCTTTAACCGCCTCCGCCAGCCCCTCATCGATCTGTTTCTCGCTCGGCTCCAGGAAGAGGACATCGAATGCAACTGCGCGGGGGGCATACTCGGAAAGCACGGAGACGATCGTGCTGTGCCAGGTGCGCGGCCAAGGCCATCGGCCGATGTTGGCAATGCTGTCCTCCGACATGTCAATGAAAACGACTTCGGGACGCGTGTCGATCTTGCCTCGGAGCTTGAACCTGAAATCTATCGTGGAGAGCTCAAAACGGTCGAGGAATCCGGCGACGTAGATGCCGGCAACGACCAGCGCGACAACGATGCTTGTCAGAAACTCAACGCTGACAAAGAAACAGAGGTAGTTTTTTTTCTTCATGGCATCCGGTTAATAAAAAGGCCTTGCGGCAAGAGCCGCAAGGCCTTTTTATTATGTACTGCTAAACCATTATTCGTAGATCGGATTTCCATGATGATCATATCCGACAATACGGGGACCCACTACGGAAGTTGTTGTCGTTCCTGAAGCCTCTGCAAACGATGCCGCTTCCTGCCCCTGCAGATTGCCTGCCGCTTGCCCGGAGGACACCGTCCCGCCAATCCCGGCGTCGCCTAAATATTCCCTATCAAATTGCCTGTTTGAGTCTGCCTGCACATGCGTCAGCGTGGCCTCTTGACCGACATTTGTACGGACGAAATTATTGATCTGTCTGGCCATTTGATCGCCTATGACAGACCACGACTCGATATTGCCGTTCCTATCGAGGGTTGCACGGGCCCCTTCGTTGATCCTGGTAAAATTATACCCTCCCATCGTCCGGCCCATCGTGCCGCCGATCAATCTTCTTACTTCAGCAATAAACGGCAAGCCCGCTCCATCGCTATTCAATTGATTTTTCGGCACCCAATCAATAAACCCTGACGTCACCGCCAGCGCCTTTTGCCCCACTTCCCAGTTCGTCCCGCGGACACCGGCAATGCCTTTCGGGGTCTGGACGGTGAACTGCGACCTGCTGTTTCCTACCTCGGTAACGCTGGCCATGATACTGCCTTCGTCAAGCTTGAACTTCGTTTTCTTTGACTTCACGTTCCGGTCGAAGACGTAGAGGAACCGAGCCTTTTCAACATTTTCGGAGAGGTCTTCCACCCCGAGCGTTGTTTCCTCGTTGAGTCGGATAACGCTGCCGTTTTCAAAGGCAAGGTCGACAGCAGAATCGATCGTCGTTTTAATCGCATCGCCCGACGTCAGCTTCATACCCTTCCCCGCGGGCACCCACACATCGGTCCCCGCCTTTTTCACGTCGACTATCCCGGACAGATCCTTTACCGTGACCCCTTTATCAGTCTCGGCAGCGGCATCTGCTGAGAACATTATCGAAAAGACCCCCGCGACAAGTATCAGAACAATCCCGATTTTATCTCTCATTCTCATACCTGATCTCCCCCTTCCTTTGTAATTTGCAATTCCAACCCTCGCCTGATTAAGAGCAAGATCCATGCCAGCATTTTGCCTTCAATAATAGCCGGCAACCGTCCAATATGATCTAAATCGAAGCAATACGGCTATAATTATGCCACATCTTAGAAAACGTACTGGTAGACCAGCTGGATCAGGTCCTCGTCGGAGTGCGCATCCGTCGGATAGGCGCTTCCGCAAAAGAAGTGACCGTACGCAAGCGACATCCGGGTATATCTCGTCAGGTCGTATGTAAGAAGCAGGTCGAGCTCGTTGCCAACATACCTTCCGTCAACCGTCGCGGCATAATCTGAGATCGGCGCCTGCGCGTATTGTTTCCAGTACGCGTAATGATTGATCTCTGCGGTCAATTTCTTGATCGGATTGAACTTGAGCCCGAATTTATACACGAGCAGATTTGATAAGATCGGGTTGAGCGCCACGCCGTAGTTGACATATCCGTCTATACCTCTCCACATCGTATCCCTCGAACCCGCCGGATTACCCCTCACGGTGCTGTTGACCGCGCCGCGCTGATTCATGTATACCGTGTCAGTCCCGCTATAGCCTGGAACCCGCTGAGCAAACCGATCGACGCTCGACCCCGATTCAGACATAACGATCGTACCGTAAAGAGGCACGGTCTTGTCGCCGGACCCCCACGCGATTTCATTCTCGATCTCCGGCTTCCACGGGTGGTCTATCCGGATAACGGCACCCAGATCGATCAGGAAGGTGTCGATCGTTTCGGTGTTATACCGGTACGCCGGGTCAGTGAAATCGCTGACATTGCTCCGGCCGTAGGCCTTCACCGTTTCCGCGTAATAGCTCAGGCTCTTGACCTTATACTTATCGATATCAAAACGGCCTACCGAATATGAACCAAAATAGACCGGCTTATATTTCGAATGCCGGTAATAAAGCTGGTCATCGCTCTTGTCTACGACCCCGACAACGTACCCCTGGAACAGGTGCTTCATAAACTCTTTGTATGTCGCGGTGATCCCGATCGGATATTTGTTCTGGTGGTTGTTGTACACGAACCCGTCCTGATTGTCTCCGATCACCTTGCCGACATACATGTCCACATCGACAAAATCGTCAGAATATATAATTTTGAAGGCGTCAAAGTTGTTCCGGTAGACGTGCCCGCGCCCGATCTTGTGCCACTGACGTCCGGCGGTGAGATTGAAAGGCTCGAACATCAATTCCCAGTACATCTGGTCAACGTCGAGGCCCTCGTTCTTGTTGTCCATGGGATAGTAATCGTTGCCGTGGTAGATGTTCCTGAACTTCACGTAATACCTGAGCCAGTCCTGATAACGCACGTTAAAGTAGAAATAGAGGAGCCATCTCTGGATATCGCCCGGCTCGTCCTTGAGCTGATTATTCTTATCCTCGTTGTGGTCCCAACGGAACAGCGCCGCTGTCGAACCTCCCCAGTCAACAAAAATATCGTAAACGTTGAAGCGTTTCAGGTGATAAGGGACTGCATACCCCTCACCCCAGAAAAGGTCCATGTAGTTTACGTCCTTCCAGGTAGTATGTTTCTCCTCTTCCGGCCGGGCAACGAGGTTGCTCGCCTGGCTGTGCGAAGGGACAGCGGCAAGGATCATCGAAAAGAAAAAGAAACCGACAGCGCTCAAGAACATAATACGCTTACCCATCGAAGTAATCCTCCTTTCTCATCCGTGACTGAAGACTGATACCGTTTATAGAAATAGCTCGTGTATGTAAACTTGCAAAATTTTAGCACAGGCTTTCTTTTTGTCAACGCAATTTTCAAAAAAACCGTACACCTTCACCACACCCGCATAAAGACAGGCAGGAATTCTCCACTGCATGGCTGAAAAAAAACTATATACTGCGGGCAACGACAAGAACCGCTATATTTTGCGCGCCGCCGCGCTTGAGGAGTGCCGCGCACGCGCCGGCGGTGGCCCCCGTGGTGTAAATGTCGTCAACGAGTATACAGGCACGCCCGCGGACAAGGCCGGGCCGGTGCAATGCAAAAACTGCCTCGACGTTCAGGAACCGTTCCTTCCGGGAAAGACTGCTTTGCACCCTTCCTTCGTTTTTCCTCCTCAAAACGTCAAAACGATACGGTATCCCCAACCTGTCGGAAAGATGGCGCGACAGGACTTCCGCCTGGTTGAATCCCCGCTCCTTCTTCTTCACAGGATGCATCGGAACGGGGACAACAAGATCATACCCCCTGATGCCCGCGGCGTTTCGGGGTAAACACGAAACCATCGTGTCCGCAAACCATTTTCCCAGATGTTCCTTTTTCCCGAACTTAAAAGCATGGATGCATTCTTTGAGCCCCCCTTCATACACGCCACCCGCACAGAGCCGGTCAAATTGAAATTCTTCATGCGCGCATTTTTCGCATCGCGTTTTCTCAGAACAATTTGTCGATACAGTCCGGCCGCAGCGGCAACACAGGGGATCGCGAAAGAAAATGATCGTCTCGACGCACTTCCGGCAAACCGGACCATCCGAGAGCTCCAGCAAGGCGTGACACACCGGGCACATGCGGGGATAGAGCAAATCGGCAAAAACGGCAAAAGGTCTCTTCAGCAAGGGAAAAACAGACATGGGATATCCGTTTAGAAGCCGGAGGCGGCTCCTCCGCCGGCAGGCCGCTTGACAGCACAGCGTTTTCTCAGACTGGCCCACAACGCCAGAAACAATACGGCAAGTATTATCCAGCTGAGCGATCCGTCAACCATCTTATCCGTCCCATAAAATCCGTACCGCCATCCCTGGTTGACCTGGACAAAAAGTCCGTCCATTTTAATCACCAGGATCCATCCTGCGTGAAGGCCGATGGAAAGATAGAGCGCACGGGTCCAAACAAAACAATAGGCCAGGACAAAACCGACAAGAAACAACCCGATGAACTCCGGTAGAATTGACGAAAAATCACCCAGCGGCTCAATCATCAGTCCAATCGTCTTGAACCCGGCAAGAAAATCGCCTTTGGCAAAATGGGGATGGCCGTCGATCTGGGTAAAATGCACGATCGAATAAAAAGCGCTGGTCGCGACGACCGCCCAGAGCGTGCGCATGTCGTTGAGGAAGGTTTTCAGGATAAACCCCCTAAAAAACAGCTCTTCGATGAAGGCGACCGCCAGCGCGGACGTAACCGCCCCCGCCACGGCCGGGGCGTATGCGGCAATGGAAAAGGGCGTCAGATGCGCCTTCCGGAGGCCGACCCACAGGGTGATGAGGATAAGGAGGGTGAGCGTGGCCGTCCCGCAGGCGATCCCCGTCCAGAATTCTGTATCCCAGGTGGGTCTTTTGGGAAATGCCGTCCTGAAAATATCCCCGATGGCGAGCTTTTTTCTCCAGAGAAAGAACAGGAGAAAAGCGCCGATGAGCAGCACCCTGCTCATGACGCGATCGATGTCAAAACTGGAGATCTCCTGCAAAACCGGAAACCTGGCGATAAGATGATCAATGGCTATCATGACGAAGGGGGTCACAACAGCCCCGATAAGGAGCACAAGGGCGAGGATGCTCATGAGCACAATTGACGGTTTCATAATCCGATTAAGGTAGCTCAAAAAAACCACCCTGTCAACGAGAACCGTTCCCTCTGTGGAACGGCGAAGAAACCCCGGGCACGCGGCCACGGCAGTATATAAGGGAAAAACGCATCGGATACTGCAACGGATGGGCAGGTATCTCTCAGGTAACCCTACTCAACGACCGGGGGTAACAGGCGGACAGGGAGGCAGGGAGTGTCCCTTTCAGCACATTGCCGCTGCGTCGGGCATGAGGTCCCGCCGCAGGCGGGACGAGCGAGCAGCGGCGCTGAGCGGGATTTTCCTCGCCGGGGAAAATCCCTCGATGCTGACGGGGACACTCCCTGCTTTCCGCCCTTCATTGAACGGTTATCCCTCATTCCATAAAAAGATTGCATATTATCGGAATATACTTATAATTTAACGGATTAAGGCAAGCATGGCATAAATTGCCCCATCACTGTCCGGAACTCTTTGCATCGCTCTCCATGTGCGTGATATATGAGAATTTTACACAACTACGTCACCAAACAGCTGCTCACAACATTTCTCTTTTCCCTCGTCGTCTTCACGTTCGTCCTGTTCCTCGGCAATATCCTGAAAATCGTGGAATTCATCATCAGGGGGGTCGGCCTGCTGATCATACTCAGGTTCATGGCAAATATCATACCCTCCATCCTCACCCATTCGATCGCGATGGCGCTCCTCACCTCCATCCTGATCATCTTCGGCAGGCTCTCCGTGGACAACGAGCTTACCGCCATGCGGTCAAGCGGGATCCGCATGACGAAAATCGTGTTCCCCGTCATCGCGGTTTCGATCCTTCTGGCAATGATCTGCATTTACCTGAATAACTACGCGCAGGCACAATGCCACTTGAACTTAAGAAAGCTCAAGATGGAGGTCGGCGTCAGCGAGCCGGCAAACCTCATCAAATCCGGCACCTTCGTTGACGGTTTTCCTCCTTTCCTCATCTACATCGGTGATAAAAAGGGGAACCAGTTCAAAGATATCGTCATCCACGAGATCAAGGCAAACAACACCATCAGCTTCATCAAGGCGAAGCGCGGCGAACTCGCGGGAGACACCGCCAGCCGGGATCTGACGCTCAAACTCTACGACGGCAGTCTGGAAGAACCGGACACCTCGGGTTCCGGCCAGTCTATCAGGGGGAATTTCGACGCATACATCGTCACCCTCATGGACCGGGGCACCAGCTATTCCGCCCTGCGAAAAACCACGAAGGATAAAACGACCAAGGAACTGGTCGGCGAGCGGATGCTCTTCGAGGACAAGCTCCCCCGGGCGACGCCCGACGAAAAGACATTCATTCTCAAAAGGATCTGCTACCTGAACACGAGGATATCCGAACGCCTTTCGTTCGCCCTTGCGTGCATTGCCTTTGCGCTTATCGGCATACCGCTCGGCATCAAATCGCACCGAAAGGAAAAATCGATCGGCATCGCCATCGCCCTCGGGCTGGTGCTCATCCATTACGGATTCATTCTCGTCGGTAACGCCCTCGAAGAGATTCCGAGTTACCATCCCGCCGTGATCATGCAGATCCCAAATATCCTTTTGGGCCTGGTCGGGATGATTATGCTGTACAGAGTATCGCGGACATAAAGGCCCGGCGCCGGTGAGCGATGGCCGAACACATGCTAGTTTCTATGAAATTAATCGATAAATATCTGATACGAAATTTTCTGGGCCCGTTTTTCTACTGTCTGCTGGCGTTTTTCATGATCAGCATCGTCTACGACGTATCGGTTAACCTCGACACGTTCATTGACAAGAAGATCGGCCTGAAGACCCTGGTCGATTATTATATGCTTTTGCTCCCGGTCATTCTGGCAAACACGATGCCCATCGCCGTCCTCATGGGCATCCTCTACGAGCTCGGCAACCTGCAGCGATCCAATGAAATCACCGGCCTGCGCGCATCCGGCATCAGCAACGCCCGGATCATGATGCCCTTTATGCTTTGCGGATTGTGCATATCGCTGATCTCTTTCCTCATCGAACAAAACTTCGTGCCACAGGCGCTGTATAAGATCAACATCATCGAAACTCAGCGGTTCAAAAAAGAGGTCGAAAAAGAGAAGCTGTTAAAGGTGACCGCGTTCTACAACATACGGGCAAACAGATCGTGGGTCGGGACCATAGACCTGACGACCCCCAAGATATTGGATTTCGAGGTGCGCGAATTCGACCGGCAGGGAACGGTGGCCAGAAAGATAACCGCGCGTGAGCTCTCGCATGACGCCAAGACGAAGCTCTGGACTTTCCGTGACGGAAAAATCTATTATTATACGGCGGGCGTTTCCCCAGAGAACGAAACAGCAAAGGAAAAGTTCGCGACGATGACCTTTGACTTCTCCGAAACGCCGGCGGACCTGATCAACAGCCAGAAAGAGGCGATGTACATGAGCGCGGCAGAACTGCGCACCCACCTCAAAACGCACCCCAAGGACTCGAAAATATACACGGAACGAAAAGTCGACTTATACTATAAATTCGCCTCGCCGTTCGTCAGTTTCATCGTCATGCTGATCGGCCTCGCCTTCGGGATGCGGACCACCCGCGGCGGGCTCCTGATCGGCGTCGGCACCAGCATCGCGATCTTTATCGCCTACTACGGCCTGTCCATTGTCAGCCTCGCCATGGGGAAGCAGGAGCTCATGCCTCCCTGGCTGGCGGCATGGCTGCCAAACATGTTTTTCACCGCGCTGGGCGTCACTTTTCTCTCAAAAATGAACTGAGGCATGCGCTATGACAACCCTCTCTGCGTTCGCAAAACGGCTGCAGGCTCATCGATTCTTCATCGGGCTCCTGCTCATATGCACGTTCTTTCTGTTCTTCAGGCTCGGGGAGAGATCGTTCTATTCAAAAGATGAAGGGCGCTATGCCGAAATTCCGCGGGAGATGGCCGAGTCCGGAGATTTTATCACCCCCCGCCTCAATTACGTGCATTACTTCGAAAAACCGGCGCTCTCGTATTGGCTGACCGCGGCAAGCTACCTGACCTTCGGCGAGAACGAAGGCGCGGCACGCTTCCCCGTCGCGCTCCTCGGCCTTTTGACCATCCTCGCCACCTATCTGTTCGGCTCTTGCGTCTTCAACAAGAAGGCGGGATTCATCAGCGCGCTGATCCTGCTGATGACGCCGGGGTTTTACCTGGTCAGCAGATTTCTCGTTATTGACGGGCCGTTCACCTTTTTCTGCACCGCGTCGCTTTTCTTGTTCTGGGTCGGATACGTCCGTAACCGGACGCCGCTCCTTCTTGCCGCATACGCATGCATGGGGTTGTCCGTCCTCACAAAAGGGCTGATCGGCATCGTCCTTCCCACACTGATCGTCGGATCATACATGATCATGATGCGCGAGTTCGGTATGCTCAAACGGATCAAGCTTGGCTGGGGCATCCCGCTGTTTGTGCTGGTGACCGCGCCGTGGTTTATCCTGGTATCGTTGAAGAATCCAGCGTTCTTCAATTTCTTTTTTATCCGGGAACATTTTCAGCGCTACCTCACCACTATCGCGGGTCGCGAAGAGCCCCTGTACTTTTTTCTCATGATCGGCGCCCTCTTCTTCCTTCCCTGGACCTTTTTCGTCCCGACGGCGGTCCGACAGACATTCCTCCAAAAAGATCCCGTTGTCAGAAAGAGCCTGATCTTTCTGAATGTCTGGTGGGTAGCGGTCATCGTCTTTTTCTCGCTGTCAAAGTCAAAACTCCCCCCGTATATCCTCCCGATGACCCCCGCGTTGGCGCTCATCGTCGGACACCTGTGGCATAATTACCTTGCAGACGGCGCCGCCCGTAAGGGCATCACAAGGGGCCTGCTGGCATTCGCGGCGGGAATCGTCATACTGATCCCGTATGTACTGTGGGAGCTTCTATCGAGCCTTTCTTCCGATATCGATGCGCCGGTCGTCCTCCCGTACGCGCTCCCCGGCATGGGGTTATTCATCATCGAAGCGATTGTGCTGGTCTGGTTTGTCTCTACCAAGAAAGAAGATCGGATAGCATCGTCAAAACGAACGAGAATGATCCCCTTCATGGCGATCGGCGCTCTGCTCGCCGCAAGTTACATCGTCGTGATATTCACAATGCAAAAACTGGATACCACGCAAAGCATCCGCGCCCTGACTGACGAGATCAACAAAGACACCGATTCGGGCAGCGTTATCAGCGTCCTCGGGCGGTATGAACATGTCAGCGACATCGGCTTTTACACGAAAAGGAGGGTCGTTGTCGTCAGCGAGGATCCGGGCGAACTGACGTTCGGCAGGGACAATGATAATTCAGAAGGATATTTTATTAATCTCGAACAGTTCAGGCAATTGTTCGGAAGCGGACAAAAAGTCTACTGCGTGGTCCCCGCAAAGAGTTACGGCGAATTCCTCGAGGAAAAATTCCCCGGCGTGAAGATCGTGAAGAAAACTCCTAAAAGCGTTCTGATCGTTAATACTCCCGCAGAAGAAAAAAAGGGGCGCGAACAGCTGTCCGCGCCCCTGTGACACCCGCCGGCTGCCTGGGGTTTTATGTCCCCATCTCCCACGAGGCAAGATACTTCACCTGTTCCGCCGTCAGCTTCTCGATCTCAATGCCCATCGTTTTGAGTTTGAGCTCGGCGACCCATTTATCGATATCCTTAGGCACATAATAGACCTTCGGCTCAAGTTTGCCTTTGTTTTTCACGACATATTCGGTCGAAAGCGCCTGCGTGGCGAAACTCATGTCCATGACGCATGCCGGATGCCCTTCCGCCGCGGCGAGATTGATCAGCCTCCCTTCGCCGAGGATACAGACCGATTTCCCGTTCTTGAGCACATATTCATCCACAAAATTCCTCACTTCCTTGCGAACCTCTTTCGATATCTCTTTCAGCCCGACCAGATCTATCTCAACGTTGAAATGCCCGGAATTGCAGACGATCGCGCCGTCCTTCATCGCCTGGAAGTGTTCTTTCCGGACAACGCCGATGTTGCCGGTAAGCGTGCAGAAAATGTCGCCGATCTTCGCCGCCTCTTCCATATCCATCACGCGGTTCCCGTCCATGACCGCTTCGAGCGCCTTGATCGGGTCGATCTCGGTGACGATGACGTTGGCCCCCATCCCCTTTGCGCGCAGGGCAAACCCCTTGCCGCACCAACCGTACCCAGCCACCACGACATTCTTGCCTGCCAGCAGGACATCGGTTGCGCGGATGATACCGTCAATCGTCGATTGGCCCGTGCCGTACCGGTTATCGAACAGGTGCTTCGTGTCCGCATCGTTGACCGCGATAACGGGTATCTTGAGCGCCTTGTCTTTCTCCATCGCCTTGAGACGGATCACGCCGGTCGTCGTCTCTTCCATGCTCCCCATCACATCTTTGAGCAGGTCCTTGAAATCGGAATGGAGCGCGGAAACGAGGTCGGCGCCGTCATCCATAGTGACATGCGGTTTGTGGTTAAGTGCGGCCCTGATGTGATTGTAATAGGTGCTGTTATCTTCGCCCTTGATCGCATAGACCGGGATGCCGTATTCTTTCGTCAGCGACGCGGCCACGTCATCCTGCGTGGAAAGCGGATTGGACGCGCACAACACCAGGTCGGCGCCGCCTTCCTTCAGCGTCCTGCAGAGATTCGCCGTCTCGGCGGTAACGTGCAGGCAGGCGCTCATCCGGAGCCCCGCGAGCGGTTTTTCTTTTCCGAAACGTTTACGGACTTCCTGCAGGACAGGCATGTCTTTATTCGCCCATTCGATCCTCTTGGTGCCGACCGGGGCCAGCGACATATCTTTCACATCATATTCCATGTTCTTCTCCATTTTTGAATTCGCTTTCTTCTTGCCGTTGTGCAACGCTGTCTGTGCCATCATGCCCTCCGCTCACACTATCACCAAGAAACCAGACGCATTCGCGCATCTGGTTTCTTGAGATATATCACTTGAGCCCGTTACTTATTTCTTTGCACCGGCTTTTTCGATATTCGCCTCTTTCCGGAGCAGGTCCGCCTTGTCGGTGCGTTCCCAGGTAAACCGCTCTTCGGTCCTGCCGAAATGGCCGTGCCGGGCCGTATCCTTATAGATCGGCCTCTTGAGATCGAGGCCGGTAATGATCCCCTTGGGGGTGAGGTCAAAGTGCTTCTTGACCAGCTCAACGATCTGGTTCTCAGGTATCTTTGCCGTACCGAATGTATCGACATCTATGGACGTCGGTTTCGCGACACCGATCGCATACGACAGCTGCACCTCGCACCGTTCCGCGAGCCCCGCAGCAACGATATTCTTCGCGACATACCGTGCGGCGTACGCCGCGCTCCGGTCGACTTTCGACGGATCCTTCCCCGAAAAACAGCCGCCGCCGTGGCGCCCCATCCCGCCGTAGGTATCCACGATGATCTTCCGGCCGGTCAGCCCCGTGTCACCCTTCGGGCCGCCGACCACAAACCTCCCGGTCGGGTTGACATAGAAGATCGTTTCGTTATCCAGATACTTCGCCGGAACGATCTTTTTGATTACCTTCTCGATCATATCTTTTTTGATCGTATCATACTCGACATCGGGAGCATGCTGGGTTGATATCACGACCGTATTGACCCGCACCGGATGCCCGTCCTCGTACTCGACGGTCACCTGTGACTTCGCGTCGGGCCGCAGATACGGGATCGTCCCGTCCTGGCGCAGCTTCGCGAGATAATCAACGAGATGGCGGGAAAGCATCAACGGCAGCGGCATCAGTTCCGGTGTTTCGTTACAGGCATAGCCGAACATCATCCCCTGATCGCCGGCGCCCTGTTCTTTATGGAGACCAGCCCCTTCGGTGACGCCCTGAGAAATATCGGGAGACTGCCTGTTCAGACCGATCATGACGCCGCAGGTCTCGTAGTCGAAACCCATCGATGAATCGTTGTAACCGATCTCTTTGATCGTCTCTCTGACCACTTCCGCATAGTTGACCGACGCTTTCGTGGTGATTTCACCGGCAACGACGACCATGCCGGTAGATATGAGCGTCTCGCAGGCAACCCGGGCGTGAGGGTCCTGCGTAAAGATGGCGTCGAGGATCGCATCGGATATTTGATCCGCGATCTTATCCGGGTGTCCCATTGATATGGCTTCAGACGTGAACAATTTTCTCTTACTCATGTGCTCCTCCTGTTTATTGTTATCGTGTATGGTTACCTCTGAGCGGCGAGCGCACGTTTGGCGCGCCTCTCCGACCAGAACTTGTTCGCGGCGTTATAACTTTCAAACGAACCGATATCAAACCAGCTCCCCCTGAACACATAGCAGGACACCCGCTCAACGGTACAGAGCCAGGCAATATAGTTGCCGGGCGCGTCAGGGCTCTTTCCCTCCCCGATAT
>Ga0351843_1052_pt1 | contig 43128 bp, 41 predicted proteins | sample TotcelHFGM3001L4_FD_206878 | JGI IMG/M metagenome (GOLD analysis project Ga0351843, IMG submission 206878) | Enriched cells from coal bed in the Powder River Basin, Montana, United States - Total cells FGM rep1 HSBNCT.FGM.300.1.L4 ...
CTTCCGCGGCGTGACCGATGTCGCTTCCTTCCGAAAACGGATCCCTCTCTCCGAATATTCCTTCTTTCAGCCCTATATCGAGCGCGTTAAGCAGGGGGATGTCCGGGCGCTTTTCGGCCCCGGGACAAAGATCATTATGTTTGCCCTGACGAGCGGGACGACTAAGGAGCCGAAATTCATTCCGGTGACGTGCTCATTCCTCAAGGATTACCGCCGCGGGTGGCTCATCTGGGGGTATTACGTGTACAGCAAATACCCCCTGATCGTCCAAAGGACGATTTTCCCCCTGACCTCGGCCTATGATGAGACGCATGCCTCGACGGGGATCCCGTGCGGTGCGATCTCGGGACTGACATCGGAGAAACAGAACTTTGTGACGCGCCTCATCTATACGGTCCCTGCGTCTGTGTATCGGATCAAGGACGTCGAGTCGAAATACTATACGATGATGCGCATCGCGCTCCAGAGGTGCGTCGGTTCCATCACTACCGCAAATCCGAGCACCGTGCTTTCGCTGATCAGGACCGCCGACCGGTATAAGGGATTATTGATCAAAGACATCCACGACGGAACGTTGTCGGGGACGGCGATGCTGTCTCCCGACATCCGGCGGGGCCTCGAAAAAATGTTCAAGCCGGACCCCGTCAGGGCGCGTGAGCTGGAAAGTTTTGCTTCACGCCGGGGAGAGCTTCTGCCGCTCGACTATTGGCCAAAACTGGGCTTGATCACGAACTGGAAAGGGGGCACGCTTTCCACCTACCTCCGCCAGTATCCGCACTGTTTCGGCAACATCCCGGTGTGGGACATCGGCCTGGTGGCTTCGGAAGGAAGGATGACGATCCCGATGCAGGAAGAAGGGTCAAGCGGCGTGCTTGACATCATCAGCCATTTCTTTGAGTTTGTGCCCGAGGAGGAAGAGGACAGTCCCGCCCCGACGGTGCTGCTCGCGCACGAGCTCGTTGTCGGGAAACGGTACTTCATCATCCTGACGACGTCAAGCGGCCTGTACCGTTATAATATCCATGACCTGGTCGAGGTGACCGGTTTTTATCATCAAGCGCCGGTCCTCCGGTTTCTGAACAAGGGAAAACACATATCGTCGATGACCGGAGAGAAATTGACCGAATATCAGGCGGTTGAAGCGATGAAGGAAACGTCCCTGCGCTGTTCGCTGGAGATCGATGCATTCACGATGATCCCCCGGCCCGGGGAACAGCCGCGCTATTCGCTCATCCTTGAGCAGAGCGCCGCCGGGGAAAAAGAGGGGTGGGCGCGTCTGTGCGCTGTCCTCGACGAGCAGCTGCAGCAGCAGAATATCGAGTATGCCGGGAAGCGGAGATCGGACCGGCTCGCGAGCCCCGGCCTGCTCATCGTCCGCGACGGGTCGTTCGAAGCCCTGAAGAAAGGGCGCATACTCAAACAGCACGGCCGCGCGGAACAATACAAGCATATTTTTTTGACGCCGGATAGTGACTTTTATAAGGGTTTTGATATAATTTCCACGTTTTCAGTATAACTCTCGTATACGGATAACACACAAACAGGAATGACCTTATGCCGCTCAAAACGATCGACGGTGTCGAATACGAAGTTCTTGCTCCCGTGCAGGTCATCGTGAAAAAGCTCCTGATCAATCCGCTCATGAACTATATCCTGCCGAAATCACTCATACTGTACGGTATCGAAAAGTCGAAGTCGCCTCTTCTGAAAGAATCGATCCTGCGGCCGGGCGGCTGGCGTTCCATGGAGATCAGCTACGACAACATCGCGCATGCCGATGTTATCGATAAACTTGCCATGAAATTCAGTACGTTTCCGATGAGCCTCCGGAACAGGAGGAAGCTTGTCGCAAAGGTTATCTGTGACCTTATCCATGCATATGCCGGCAGGGGACACGTTAATATCCTCGGGATCGGCGCGGGGACCGGCACGAACGTGATGTACGGTATGAAGTTGTCCGGAAAAAAGAATGTGTCGGCCCACTTGATCGACCTTGATTCCGACGCCTTTGAGTACGGGCAGAACCTCTGCAAAAAATACGGGCTCCATGACGACGCGGTCAGCTTTATTGAGGGAGACGCCGTCGACATCAAGAGCCACATCAAGGTTGCCCCCCTGATCGTCAAGCTGGTGGGGATCATCGAGTATCTGACCGATGACCAGGTGAGGAACCTCCTGAAGGTTTCGTATGACGCCCTGGCAAAGGGCGGGAGCGTCCTGTCGCACAGCATTTCGGAGAGTCACGGCGTTGACCGTTTTACGCGGCGGATTTTCAACCTGCACCTGACGTATCGTTCGGACAAGCGGGTCATGGAACTGTTCCGAGAAGCCGGGTTTGGCAATTTCCGGGTGTGGCATGAACCGATCGGCGTTTATTCGGTCATTGTGGGTGAAAAGGCGTAAGGTGTATCAGCCCTATTGAGGTGTGTCCCTGTGAAAAAATCCCTGATGATGTTTCTTGCCGGCGTTATCCTGGGCGTGTTGCCCGCCGCCGCTTTTTCTGCCGAAGAGCCGGTCGACGCGTTAGCGCTTCTCCACAAGGGGCGCGGTCTGATGAAGCGGGTGGATGCGTACACGGCCGTTTTTATCCGCGAAGAGCAGATCGACGGGAAGATGAGAAAGCCGGAAACGCTCTTCATGAAGTTCAGGCGGCCCTTCAGCGTCTATATGAAATGGATCAAAGAGCCGAATAAAGGCAGGGAGGTCCTCTATGTGGACGGCAAGAACAACAATCATCTGAAGGTCCATGTCGGCGGTCTCTTGAACATCTTTTTACCGGCGATCAATATTGCTCCTGAAAACCCTCACGTTTTGCGCAACAGCCGCCATCCGATTACGCAGGCGGGTTTAGAGAACATGATCGATTCGCTGATCCAGCAGTTCGAGCTATCAAAAAAACGGGGGCATCTTACGACCGTCTACCACGGTGTTGAAAAAATGGGCGGAGCCGAGACGTACAAGATAGAGCGGATACTTCCCCGGGACAAAGGATACTACTGCTGGAGGCTGATTATGAATCTTGATAAGCAAAGCGGTTTGCCGGTCAAAGTCCAGGTGTACAATTGGGACAATGAGCTCGTGGAAAGATATACGTATCAAAGCGTTATACTCAATGCCCCGCTGAACGATGCTGATTTTGATTCGCGGAATAAAGACTACGCGTTCGGCATATTCTAGGGGCAAGAGTCAAGCAATAAGGGGTTGGGAAAAATATACGTCATGATTTTTCTTGCCCCATGACCCCGGTCCCGTGCCCCTCTCATAATGGAAATAAAAACGCTGCAATCCTTCGACGGCTATCCGCTGATTTACCGGTTTTGGGAGACGCCCGATCCCCGGGGGTCGGTTGTCTATCTCCACGGTGTGCAGAGCCATGGCGAGTGGTTTCTGTCATCGTGCCAGTTTCTTGCGGATCAGGGTTATCGGGTGTACGTCCCTGACCGCCGGGGGTCAGGCCTTAATGAGGAGAAACGCGGAGATTGCCCCTCTTTTTCGGCGCTGGTGCGGGACGTGAAGATGTTTTTCGACCTCGCCCGCCAATCCGCCCCGAATGTCCCTCTGCATGCTGTGGGCGTGTCGTGGGGGGGGAAGCTCGCCGTTGCCGCCGCTCTTTTGCACCCCGCTGACCTGGACAGCATCTTGTTGGTCGCTCCCGGGTTGGCGCAAAAGGTCGATATCTCCGCGCGCGAGAAGGCGCGGGTCCTTTTGTGCAGGCTGTTCCGCCCCACGGCCCGTTTCGATATCCCGATAGAGCGCCCTGAGATGTTTACCTCAAATCCCGAGCGTATCCGTTTCATGTACGGGGATACGCGCATGCTTAAGCAGGCGACGGCCCGGTTTCTCGTGGAGAGCGTTCGTGCGGGGTTGTACATCAAGCGGCATGCGCGGCAGATGTCCGTGCCGGTCATGATGATGCTTGCGGAGATTGACGAAATAGTTGATAATGACTCCCTCGTTGCCTTTTTTCAGCGTGTTGCCGCGAAAAAAAAGGTCGTCAAACTGTATCAGGGGGCGTATCATACCCTGGAGTTTGAAAAAGACCCGCTCGAATTTTTCCGGGATATGGCGCACTGGCTGAACGGTTTTACGCGTCCTCGAACCGGCGGATAAGCGATGGTCGCCTGTCTTCGCAGAAGCGGAGGCGCAGGCAATATCACGCGCTGTACGCCGACGGTTTCCTCTGCGGTGTCTGGCAGCAGTGCGGCTTCGGCGGCCGACCGTCTCTGTTGTTTTGATAGTAGGCGTCAGTTCGAGCGATTGAATGAACACCATGAAAAATATACTGCTGATTACCGTTGCATGTTTGCTTACGTGGGTCGGGCCCATTTGCGCGGGCCAACTCATCACCGTTACTGAAGGGATGCGTGAGCCCGCCACGACAGTGAAAAGGAAAGAGTACGTCATGTGGTGGAACCGGGATAAGAACCGGCCTGTTACGGTGGTGTTCTCGGGCGATATGAAAGAATCGAATTTTTCAACCGCCAACGCGCGGTTTGTGTTCGCTGACGGACGGACCCTTGCCTCCAACCTTATTCCGCCCGGCGGCGTGGTGTCTGTTTCCTTCGAGAACCCCGGCGAATATGCATACGCAATTTACGGACTGCATGGTGAAATTCATGGCAAGATTACGGTTGACTAAGAAAGGCGTGGTGTCGTTTGTCTCTGCGTGCGTCATCGCACTCGGCGCGGGATGCACCCGCATGCAGGAAGTGAGCCCGGTCCGCATCCCGTTTGTTGAGGCGAAACCCGAAGTCACCGTGTCGAGACGGTTGACTGCAGAGCCTCCCCGTACGGTGGCGATTTTGCCTTTCGGGCCGCTCGCCCAGCCCGCTTCGAAGAAGACAGACGGCAGGGCCATTCTCCGGAGCACCTTTTCCAGCTACTTCAAGGCGCTGCCTTTTGTGTGTATGCATCCGGAAGAGGTTGATCGGATCCTCGAGAAAAACGGCCTGACAGATATCGCGCAGATCAACAACGCTTCTGCCGCAACGCTCGGTCCGCTGCTCCATGTTGATGCGGTCATCTACGGCGATATCAAGAGCGCGATCAATTTCACCGGCGGGGTCTATTCGATTACCGAGCTGAACGGTACGCTGAGGATGGTTGACGTGAAGAGCGGCGATGTCCTGTGGAAATGCAAGTATTTCGAAAAAGCCATCGGGGGGGTTATTTCGCCCGATTCGGGGGAATTGGTGAGTATCATCGAATCGCAGATAGAAAATGCAAAGGCATCGCTGGCGTATACGCGCTGTGCGGACGCATTCAGCCGCAAGGTCCTCCAAACGCTGCCTGATGTCACCGTGATCGCACCGGCGCTTCCCTTGATTGCGACGGTGGAGATCCGGCCGGCAGACAGGAAGATCTTCACTTTGTTTGACACCGTTGAGGTGATCATGAAGGGAGACAAAGGCCAGCCAGCATTTTTTGATATAGGCACTCTCAAGGAGAACGTCCCGATGTCCGAGATCTCGCCGGGGGTCTACCGGGGGACGTATCTGGTTTCACGGGGAGATGCCGCCGAAGACGTCTGCATCGTCGGTAAACTCGGGGTTTCCGGCCTGGAGCGCCAAAGCGTCCTGCCGGGGAGCGATCACATCTCGATAGTGGCCCGTCCACCCGATCAGCCGAAAAACCTGACATGCAAGACGACGGATGACAAAGAGGTTGTTCTGGCGTGGGACCCTTCGGAGAGCGGTTCTCCCGTCGCATATGAAATTTACCGGGCGCCTGGTGATACGTTCCGGTATGTGTGTGTCGGGACAACCGACCGGCTCTCTTATGCCGATACGGGGGTATTGCTTGAGCCGCTTCCCGAAAAGGTGTTTTATCAGGTTATCGCACGCGATGCCTACGATAATAAGAGCGACCCGTCCGAGCCCCTGAAGGTACAGCTCAAACAATAGGAAACCCATGGCTCAAAAATCGCTGCCCGGTATAATCGCTTCCTGGTCTTTCGTCTTCGGTCTCTGTTTTTCTGTGCTGGCCGGTTGCGCGGCCGCGCCCAAGGTGCGGGTCGACCAGGGATATGATTTTTCGAAGAAGGTTACCTGTGCGGTCCTGCCCTTCTATTACGACCATGCGGACAAAAAGCAAGCCGCCGAAATGCTGAGGGATGTTTTTACGGCAAATCTTACCGAAGACGATATTAAACTCATCAAGAGCGCGGTGATCGGCGATGTCCTCCGGGAGAAGGGTATGCTGGGCCAGCGCTACACGCCGCAGGAACTCGTCAAGATCGGGAAGTGGCTCAATGCGGATATCGTCGTTGCCGGTGAGGTGACCAAGCGCGAAAAGCTCTATGCGGTTGTCCATTCAAATATACGGATCGCGTCGCGCATACAGGTCGTCGACGTGGCGAAGGGGACCGTCATTTTTGATATCGAAAAGGAAGAGGTCAGGAACGCGGGGCTGTTGCGGATCCCGACCGGTTTTGTCGAGGCGGCGACATCTCCGATCATGGGGCTGGACAAATACTATGAGGACAAGATTCTCTGCGATCTTGCCCGCAGCCTGGTGTCGCCGATCAATATTGCTTTTAATCCCCGCAGTGTGGGTGATGCCCGACAACCGGTCATATATGACCTTTCGGCTGCCGTTGTCCGGAACGCTGTCGACGGCGGCAGATCGGTGAGCGTGGTCCTGGCCGGAGAGGAAGGGTGCAGCGCTTCTTTTTCCGTGGACGGTATGGTCAAGGATGTGCCGCTTTCATACATCGGCAACGGGAATTTTACCGGCAGTTATGGCATGCCCGTTGAAATGACCGCTGTTCCCCTGAAAGTTACCGGTGTGCTGGTGAGTCCCGCCGGTGAGAAAAGCGTTCGGGCTGTCGATGTAACTTCCTCTTTGCCAGTTGTTTCAGACAGTCCTGGCGCGCCGGAGTAATGTTTTTTCTCCGCGAAGCATCGTGCCCTCAATTTCCTCATATAACTGTTGTCAAACCGGTGTCGATTAGTATATTATCTTGCAGTTATGGACGCGGGTGGTTAGCGCATGAAATTTACACTTATCGATAAAATACTCTCTATCGAAGGGAGTAAAAAGATCCGCTCGCTCAAGAACCTTTCGCTCAGCGAAGAGTATCTGATGGACCATTTTCCGGGGAATCCCGTGATGCCCGGGGTCCTCATGCTTGAATCAATGGTCCAGACGGGCGCCTGGCTGATACGGGTCATCAAGGATTTTCAGGTGTCAATGATCGTTTTGAGCGAGGCCCGGAACGTCAAGTATGCGCGTTTTATCACGCCCGGCGATCAGCTGGTGGTCGACATGGAACTTCTGGAGATGGCCGATCGTACCGCGCGTTTCAAAGGGACGGGATACCTCAACGAAAAACCGATCGTATCCGGCCGGGTGACGCTCGAATATTTTAACCTGACGCGGTACGACGCCGCGCTGGGCAGGAATGACCGGATCATACAGGACCTCGCGCGCGAGAAATTCAAGATTGTTTACAAGCCCACGCGGAACGGGTAAATTGCTGGAGGAGTGATATGAGGTTTAAAGATAAAGTCGTGCTGGTGACGGGGGGGTCGCGCGGTATCGGCCGCGCCATTGCGCTCTTATTTGCCCGCGAGGGCGCGATAGTCTATATCAACTACCTGAAAAACAAGGATCGCGCAGAAGAGGTGCTCGCTGAAGCGCAGAAACTGGGCGGGACGTGTTATCTCGTGCCCGGCGACGTGAAAAGAGAAGAAGACGCGTCAAAGATCATCGACGGTATTGCGGAGAAATCGGGGAAGATAGATATTCTGGTCAATAATGCCGGCATCACGAAGGACATGCTTCTGATGTCCATGGACCGGGGGGCATGGGATGACGTTATGGATACCAATGCGGGGAGCGTTTTTAACTTTACCCGCGCGGTCGCCATGCACATGATGATGGAAAAAAAGGGGCGTATCATCAACATATCTTCTTTTTCGGGCGAGCGGGGCGGAAAGGGGCAGTCGAATTACGCGGCGAGCAAGGCGGCGGTCAATGCGTTTACCCGTGCGGTCGCCCTTGAGCTGGCGCCGAAGGGCATTACGGTCAACGCTGTCTCCCCGGGGATGATCCTCACCGACATGAGCAGCGCGGTGCGCGGGCTCGCGAATGATACCATTCTGGGGAAAATCCCGATGGGGCGCTACGGGACACCGGAGGATGTTGCCGGACTGGTGGCTTTTTTGGCCAGCGACGACGCCGCGTATATTACCGGTGAAGTGATCGCGATCGACGGCGGGATGAGCGGAGCGGTGTAGTTTCGGAACGCGCGGCCGGCAATCAGCGCGGTGCGGTGAGATTGCCCGCTGCGGATCACGGATATAATTATGCGCTGGATTCACATTGATAAAATAACGGCGATGGAGAAAGGGAGATCTGCCCGGGCGGTCAAAAATGTATCGATCGGGGAAGATTACCTGACCGACCACTTTCCGACCTATCCGATCATGCCGCATTCGCTCCTCATCGAGGCGCTTGCCCAGACGGGCGGGATACTGGTGGGGTATACGTATGATTTTAAGGAGAAGATCATACTGGCAAAGATCGAGAGCGCGGTCTTTGTCGATATCATCAGGGCGGGAGATCAGGTCGAGCTCGAAGCAGACATCGTTGAATTGCGCGACGAAGGCTCGCGGATAGCGGGGCGCGCCCGGGTGAACGGCAAAGAAGTTGCGCAGGTCAGCCTCATGTTTGTCTGTCTCAAAAGCGGCGAAAACGTGCCGGAGGAGAACTTTGTTTTTACCTGGGAGTTTTTGTCGCTCTTGAAATTGCATGAAGTCGTGCCGCTGGACATGTTGATAAAATAGGGAGCAGTATGAGACGCGTGGTAATTACAGGACTCGGAGTTATTTCGCCGATCGGGATCGGTGTTGAGCCGTTCTGGAGCGGCATTTCGGAGGGGCGTTCGGGGGTACACAAGATCAGCCTTTTTGACGCCACAGGCTTTCCCGTATCAGTCGCCGCCGAGGTCAAAGAGTTCGAGCCGAAAAGGTTTATCGAGCAGAAAAAGGCCCTGAAGGTCATGGCCCGCGACATACAGCTCGCGGTCGGCGCCGCGCGCATGGGCATGGAAGATTCGGGGATCGATATTACGAAGATCGATCCGACCCGCCTGGGCATCAGCCTCGGCGCCGGTCTGATCAGCATGAGCATCGAAGAGCTGAGCCCGTCGGTGCGCAGTTCTCTGACTGAAAACGGCGAATTCGATATCGGGAAGTTCGGCGCGGACGGGATGAACCTTCTGTTTCCGCTCTGGATGCTTAAATACCTTCCGAACATGCCGGCATGCCACATATCGATCATGTACAATGCTCAGGGGCCGAATAATACGCTGACAACCGCGTGCGCGGCAAGCGCGCAGGCGATCGGCGAGGGGCTCAAGGTTATCCAGCGCGGTGATGCGGACATCATGATTACCGGCGGCGGCGATTCGAAGTTAAACCCGCTTAATCTCCTCAGATATTATTTCTCGAACAGTCTTTCTGCGAGCGCGCGCGATCCACGGCAGGTGTCGCGTCCCTTTGACGGGGAGCGGGACGGTTTAGTGATCGGCGAAGGCGCGGGGATAGTCATCCTCGAGGAGCTCGAGCACGCCCGAAAACGCGGCGCGAAGATCTACGCGGAGTTGGTGGCGTACGGGACAGCCTCCGATGCGGCGGGTGTCCTCGGGCAGGATTTTAACGGCCGGGGGCTTGTCTATTCTATGGAATCTGCGCTTGAGGATGCGCAGGTCAGCAAGGATGACATCGAATATATCAGTGCGACAGGGCTTTCGACAAAATCGGCGGACACTGTTGAAACTGCCGCGGTGAAGCAGGTGTTTGGCGGCCGGGCGTACGATATTCCGATGAGCTCTATTAAATCGATGATCGGGCACCTGAGTGCGGCGGCCGGGGTTGTGCAACTTGTCGCGGCGACGCAGACGCTGGCCCACAAGGTCCTGCCGCCGACGATCAATTACGACACGCCCGATCCCGACTGCGACCTCGATTATGTGCCCAACACGGCGCGGCAGGAAGCGGTCAAGACCGTCCTGGTCAATTCGTTCGGCATGGGCGGGCATTCGGCGAGCCTTATTGTGAAGAAATTCGAATAACGGAAGAGATGGTATGAACAGAAGAGTTGTCATTACAGGGATCGGTATGGTCACCCCGCTCGGCATCGGGGTTGAGGAGAACTGGCAGCGGATGCTGAAGGGAGAATCAGGCGTCGGGTATATAACCCTTTTCGACGCGTCGACATTTCCGACAAAAATAGCGGCCGAGATCAAAGACTTCGATTTTCGGAAATATTTCCCGAACGACGGAAAAATTGAATTCGCGGGCCGGAACACCCAGTTTGCGATTCTCGCGGCCGACATGGCGTTCAAGGACGCCAAACTTGACCGGTACGCGTTCGACCCCCGCCGGTTCGGCATCTACCTCGGGTCAGGCGAGGGGAAACAGGATTTCTTTAATTTCGTGAAGATCATCGGCGATTCGTGGAACGGCTCGGCGGTGAGTACGGCCACATTCCTTGAGCTCGGCAAAAATATCTTTGGGCCTATAAAAGAGCAGGAGCAGGAGCCAAACATGGCCGCGGCGCACCTTGCGCAGATTTTTCGCGCGTACGGTCCCAATACCAACTGCCTGACCGCCTGCGCGGCGAGCAGTCAGGCGCTCGGAGAGGCGGCGGAACTGGTGCGTCTCGGCAAAGCGGACATCATGATCAGCGGCGGCACGCATTCGATGATCCATCCGCTCGGCATCACCGGGTTCAATCTTCTGACCGCGCTATCGACATCGAACGAGGAGCCACGGAAGGCGAGCCGGCCGTTCGACCGGAAGCGGAACGGTTTTATTCTTGGCGAAGGCGCGGGCATCCTCATCCTGGAGGAATTGAATCACGCGCTCAAGCGGGGCGCGCACATATACGGAGAGATCGGGGGCTACGGCACGACGGCCGACGCCTATCGGTTGACCGATGCTCACCCGGAGGGGAGAGGCGCGATCGCCGCGATGAAAATGGCGCTTCGCAAATCGGGCCACAAGATCGAAGATATCGGCTATATCAATGCGCACGGAACATCAACCGTGGTAAACGATAAAATAGAGACGCTGGCCATCAAAGAGGTTTTTAAAGAACTGGCGTACCAGATGCCGATCAGTTCGGTCAAATCGATGCTCGGGCATCTGATTGCCGCTGCGGGCGCGGTCGAACTGATCATCTGCCTGCTGGTCATCCGCGACGGCATCATACCGCCCACCATCAATTACGAGAACCCCGATCCCGAATGCGATCTTGATTATGTGCCGAATGCCGCTCGGAAGAAGCAGGTCGATGTCGCCCTGTCTAATTCTTTCGGGTTCGGCGGCCAGAACATCACCCTCATTGTGAAACGGTTCAGTTCGTAATATGCTGTATATCTTTATATATACCCTATATAGTCTGCTGGGGCTTTTTTTTCTGTCGGTCCTCGTGTTCTTTATCTGGATCATCTATCTCATCCAGAATATATTTTTGACCCTGCGGGAGCCGGCATCGCCGTACGGTTTCAGCATGCCTGAAGGCGAGACAGTCAAATTTTACAGCTCTGACGGTGTCTTTTTGACCGGTGTTTTCGTCCCGGCTCAAGGAAAAGTGCGGGGGACGATCATTTTCGGGCCCGAGGTTGATGCGGATGCCCGCTCCTGCACGAAGTACTCGCTCTTCCTGCCGCAGGCGGGCTACAACCTGTTTTCAATAGATTTCCGGGGGCACGGAAGCAGCTCAAACCTTGACGGATACGTGTCTCGCCAGTGGGTGAGCGCGTATGAGGTCTATGATCTGCTGGGCGCGGTCGAATATGTCTGCGAGCGCAAGGATGTCGACCCGAAAAAGATCGGGCTCTTCGGCGTTTCGCGGGGGGGCGGCGCCGCCATCTGCGCGGCCGCCCAGTCGCCCGAGGTGAAGGTAGTGATCGCCGACAGCGCCTTCTCAACCAAAAAGACGCTCAACGCATACATGAAAAAATACACTAGCATGTTTCTCCCGGTGGCGCATCTGGGGAATGTCGTATACGTATTCCTGGAAAACACCGTTATCAAGGTCGCGGAAATAAAACTGGGATACAAGCTTCCTTCCGTTGAGAACGCCGTGAAGGCCCTCAGGCGGCCGCTCCTTATGTTTCACGGCCAGCGTGATGCCTATATCGGGGTTGACCAGGCAAAATGGTTGTTCAGCCTTGCCGCCGAACCTAAAGATTTTGTCGAGGTGTCGGGCGCCCGTCACAACGAGAGTGTGGTGGTCAATAAGGACCTCTATCAGAGCAAGATCGTCGATTTCCTTCAAAAGTATCTCTAAATCAGGCGGTGTGTAATTTATGAAAAAGAAAAAAATATTATTGATCAATCCGCTGCGCGTGGGACGGGGGCAGTCTTCCGTGCAGTACATGGCAACGACTCCCCTGTCTCTGCCGCTTCTTGCGTCGCTGACGCCGCCTGAATTTGACGTCACGATTGTTGATGAGAACCAGGGGCGGATCAATTTTGACGAAGATGTCGACCTGGTCGGCATCACGGTCATGCTGCACGTTGCGCCGCGTTCGTTTGAAATCGCCAGCGAATTCAGGGCGCGGGGAAAAAAGGTCGTCATGGGCGGTTTTTTTCCGTCGCTCTGGCCGGCAAAAGCGGAGCCGTACGTCGATTCGATCGTGGTTGGCGAAGGCGAGCATTCATGGCTGCGCCTTCTTGAAGATTTCAAAAACGGCAGGCCCCTGCAGCGGTTTTACCGTCAGGATTCCTTCATCGACCTTTCTGAAATACCGATGGTGAAGAAAGCCTTCATGCCGGACGCGCACTGTTATCATGTTGAGACGACGAGGGGCTGTCCCTATGCCTGCGACTACTGTTCGGTGACGCGTTTTTACGGGAACACCTACCGGCATCGGCCGGTCGCCGACGTGGTCAAGCAGGTTGAACAGTTGACCGACAAACTCATATTTTTTGTCGACGATAATATTGCCGGACATAAAGAATACGCCAAAGAGCTGTTTCGGGCCCTCATCCCGCTCAAGATTTCATGGAGCGGGCAGTTCACCATTTTTACCGCACGGGACACGGAGCTCATGGATCTGGCCGGCAAAAGCGGATGCCGCTTCCTGTTTACCGGATTTGAAACGCTCAACACCAAAAACCTCAAAGAGATGAATAAAGCTTGGGCCCGGCCCGAGGATTATCCCGAATTGATCAAGCGGGTCCACGATGCCGGTATCGGCGTGTACGGGTCGTTCATGCTGGGGTTTGATTCGGACACGAAAGATGTCTTTCAGGAAATACTGACGTTCAGCGAGACGAATAAAGTCGATCTGGCTCTTTTTTCCGCGCTCTTTCCCATAGAAGGGTCTAAACTGTACGGGAAGCTCCAGGAAGAGAACAGGATTTTTGAGAAAGACATGACGCGCTATAACGGCCAGTACGCCACGTTCATCCCGAAGAACATGACGCCGGAGGAACTCAATCAGGGGCTGTTATGGCTCTGGCGGAATTTTTACTCAAAAATGAGCATCAGGACGCGGATAGGGCATCTGCTCAAGAACGATAAGAATGTCATGCAGTTTTCGAGCGATAATATCTATACCATGGAACAGCTGATGGTCTTCCTGAACACGGCATTCAAAGTGGCCGTTGAGGATTTCTAAAGACCCGAATCGTATGCTGTCCGCCTGTTTATCGCGGCCCGCGCATTCCATGCCTTTGTTTTTTTCTTCGGTCAGTTCTTCGCGTAGGTCGTTCCCCGCCACGTCATCCCTTTTTTTGAAAAGATCGTTTTGATGGCATTGCCGAGGATGCCGATCATCACGACGCAGCCGATCGGGTTGAGCAGAGAGTAGTAGGGGTTTGCTCGGCTTATGCGGTAGTAGCGGAATGTTGTCAGCCTGATGATCACGACCTGGATCGCCGACAGGATGAAGAGCATCAGTATGCCGAACGAAAATGTTTCTGCGAAGAGCAGATGGGCGCCGGCATAAATGAAAAGGAGCGCCGGGAGCAGGGAAAAGATGAAGAGAAGGATCATGTTTAGAAAGAGCAGTGAGAACTTTTTCTCATAAATGAAATAGAAGATCCTCGTCCAGCCGTTCCATATCTCCATAAAATTCTTATACATCCGCGTCTTATACAGGTCGGGGCTGATGACCACATGCAGTTTTTTGCCGATCGATTTCACCGCCTTGGCCATGGCGATGTCTTCAAGGAAATACTGTTTCAGCTTTTCATGGCCGCCGATCTCGCGGTAGACCTCCTTGCCGATCAAAATATACTGACCGTTCGCAAATGCCGTGTCCGACGCGGGGTCGTTGGACTTTTGTATCGGGAAGGAGATGAGGAGCACGGCGCCCGCGATCGGCTGGATAAGTTTCTCCCAAAAACTCTTGCCCTCGAGGAGCGGGAGGAGTGTGAGCATGTCGACGTTTTTCTTCAGGACATAACTCATCGCCTGGAAGAGGCTCCGGGGATGGTGGCACGTGTCCGCGTCGGTAAAGAGGTACCAGTCGCCCCGGGCCTGCTGCACCCCGAGATGCAGTGCAAAATTCTTTCCTGTCCATCCGTCATGCAGTTCGGTATTGTTGATCAGTGTTATGTGCTCGTGCTTTTCTTGGAATTCTTCGACGATTTCCCGGGTCCGGTCTGTTGACCGGTCGTTCACGACGATGATCTCGAGTGCCGGATAATCGAGATTGACGAGGGATTGGAGGCACGCGGCGATGTTTTTCTCTTCGTTACGCGCGGGCAGCATGATGGAGACGCGCGCGGGTTGCGGGATCGGCCCGGTGAAGGTGTCTTCCTTCAATTGGGGGTCGCGTTCGGGGCTCCGGAACGTTTCCAGATACCGGTCGATCCAGATGCCAACGCCGATAAGGGTGATCGACAGGAGCACATAAAAAAGAGTCTGCAGTATGAAATGAACAAACATCATGTGCGAGGGGCTCCGGTGAATGCTGTCATGACGGATACGTGAACGGGGATTATTATATGCGCCGGCAGGCAACGCGCAAGGAAAATATCTTGATTTTTTTGCGGGGACTTGTATAATATTATTAAAAGGAAGAGGAAAGGTGAGTCTATGTACGACCCGCTGCAGGGAATGATGGAAGTTATAGGTTTGTTGCCGATTGCCATGCTTTTCGGGCAGTCAAAAAGCGTTGAGGCCTTCAATAAGGGTGTTAAACTCGCCAAGGCGGGGAAGTATCTCGAAGCGATAGACGAAACCAAAAAGAGCATCGGCTTTGACCCGAAATTCGCCGACGCCTATTATAATCTCGGTGAGTTTTGCCAGAAGGTTGACCAGAAAGAGCTCGCCATCCTGCATTATCAGAAATACCTCGAACTGAATCCCGCCGCGCCGGATAAAGAGAATGTTAAGGAGCGTATCATCAAGCTCGAAGGGAACGAAGACGCGCTCTATTATAGTAAGGGGCTCGACCTCCTAAAGCAAGGAAAGATCGATGACGCGATCGATCAGTTCAGGAAAGTCATCAAGGTGAACGAGAACCACACTGCCGCCCGGAATTCGCTCGCCGTCTGTTACCAGGAAAAAGGCAAGCTCGATGAGGCCTTGCAGGAATTCAAGGAAGTTCTGCGTGTCAATCCCGATTATCCGCAGATCCACTACAACATCGGCAACGTATACGTGCTGCGGGCGGAGCCAGACAAGGCGGTGTACGAATACAAGAAGGCGCTGGAGTCAAGTCCGGAAGACCTCGATGTTTGTTACAACCTCGGGAATGTGTATTACACGAAGGGGATGGTCGACGAGGCGGAAGAGATTTTCAGGAAGATTGTGGAGATCAATCCCGACGAGGTCGATGCGCGCGCGACTCTGGACCAGATCGCCGCCGAACGGGAAAAACGCGCCGGAGAGGGCGAACAGGCCAAGCACCTCGCACAGGAGAAGGCGGATGCCGAGCGGGTTGCCAAGGAAAAAGCCGAAGCGGAGCGAAAAGCCCTCGAGAAAGCGGACAAGGAACGGGTTGATCGCGAAAAGGCCGAAGCCCAGCTGATCGCCAGGGAGAAAGAGGGCGCCGAACGTCTTGCGCGTGAAAAGGCCGCCGCGGAGAAGCTGGCAACCGAAAAGGCCCAGGTCGAGCGCGAAATGCGTGAAAAACTCGAAAAGGAGCTGGCAGAGAAGGACAAAAAACAGGCCGTTGAGATCAAGAAACTGAAAGAGGAAATGGAGCGTATTTCGCGCGAGAAAGAGGATGCTCAGCGGCTTGCCCGGGAAAAAGCGGATGCTGAGCGGAAAGCCGCGGACAAGGCGGACGCGGAGCGCCGGGCGCGTGAAAAAGCAGAGAAAGAATTTGAAGAAAAGCTGACGGCGGATGCCCAGCGGCTTGCCCGGGAAAAGGAAGAGGCCCAGCGGCTTTTGAAGGAAAAGGCCGCTGCTGAAGCGCGTGCCCGCGAACAGGCTCAGGCGGAAAAGTTTTCATTTGAAGATTTGCAGGAAAAGATCAAATCGGAGGTTGAGCGCATTGCCCGGGAGAAGCTGCAGGTGGAAAAGGTCCCTGCGGCGGCGGGGAGCGGGGAACCGGATAGGTATTCGGAAGAATATATCGCGCAGTTGAAGGCAAGCCTCAAGCCCACTGACGTCAATACGCGGATCGAGCTCTCTGACATTTACGCGGAGCTGAAACGCTTCGAGGAGGCGACGATGCCGCTCAAAGAGATCCTTGCGGTGCATCCCGAATATGCGGACATTAATTTTAAACTTGCAAAGTTGTATGTCAATATCGGCAGATTCGACCAGGCGGTCGCTCACTTCAAGCTGGCAATCGCTATCAACCAGAATTTTATTGAGGCGCACCGCTCGCTTGCCGCTCTTTATATGAACATGGGAGAAACGGAAATGGCCGCGCATGAGATAGAGGCGATGAACGTGCTGCAGGGCAAGGGCAAGACGGCATCGGCCGCGCAGGAATCCCCGCGGGCGGCGCAGGAACCGCCGGCGGGAAAACAGGTCGAAGACACGGAGCTCTCCAAAAAACTGCGCAACCTGCGCAAGATGTATGACGACGGCCTTATTACCGAAGAAGACTTCAAAGAGAGAAAAAAGAAACTCCTTGAAAATTTCTAGCGTCCGGGTGTTTTTTCGTTTATCTTGCGTCGGTCTGTGTTTTGGAATGCTCGCCTCAACCCACGCCTCCGGTCTTCTACAGCAGGGCATCGACGACTATAACAAGGGGAAGACCGAAAGCGCCCGCGTCTGCCTCGAAAAAGAAGTTGCAGCCAACCCCAAGTCAGAGACCGCGTATTATTACCTGAGCGTCATCTATGTCGGCATGGGTAAACTGGACGCCGCCGCCGCCTGCCTCAAGAAACTCATCGGGATCAATTATTATTACCGCGGGGCCCATTATGCGCTCGGGGAGGTATATAAAAAGCAGGGGGCGTTCGCCGAAGCGGTAGATGAGTATGCGAAGTCCATAAAGGTCGAGCCGACCGCGCGGGCATATTTTAACATCGGTGTCCTCCGCGCGAAAATGCAGGATTATGACGAGGCGGTCTACGCGTTCAGGAAATCACTGGGGATTGACCGCCATAACGTGTATACCCACTATAATTTGGGTAACGTATACGAGGCAAAAGGCGCTTTGCGCGAAGCACTCGACGAATATAAGCAGGTGCTCCGTCACCGCCCGAAATTTGTCATGGCTCATTATCACCGTGGTGCAGTTCTTGAAAGGTTGCAACGGGACGAGGAGGCGGTCGTTGCGTTCATAACCTGCGTCGAGATCGACAAAAGCTTTGCCCCGGGATATCTCGCGCTCGCGCTGACCTATGAGAAGATGGGGCGGAAAAATGACGCGGTGAAATATTACCGGCGCTATGCGGCAACGGAGACCGACCCGGCAAAGAAACAAGAGGCTTTGCGGAAGGCGCGGGATTTGACCGCCGGCGGCGAGTGAGGGTTTCAAACGCGGCGTGAAGCGTTCCTCTCCCGGTGCGGGGAAATTTAATTTACTTTTGTTTTTCCGATGACTATAATGTACAAAAAATAGCAAAAAGGAGGGGTCATGCTGAAAAGAACAGCTGTGTCACTGTGGATTGTCGTTGCCGTTGTGCTGACTGCCGTTTCGCTGTCCGGATGCGAAACATGCAAGGGCATGGGCAGGGACGTATCGAACGTCGGCAAGATGATCTCCGGAGACTAAGGGTTTTTATGAATAAATATGCAATTCTTTTAGGCTCTCTCTGTGCGGCGCTTTTCTTGTGCTCCGGCATCTTTGCTGAGGAAGAACCGGCAGACGAACTGACGGCTATTGACCGTGAGATTGACGGGGAACGGCGGCAGGCGGCCTCGGCCGGCGATGCGGCGCCGGGGTGGGGACGTGCGAATGGCGTGCCGGTCATCAAGGCCCATGCGCAAGATGGCGGGCAACAGGAGATCGAGGGACGAGACAGTTCCTGGGTGAAGCGGGACATGAATGACATATGCAGTAAGATTGACGTCTTTTCCACGAAACAAAAAAAAGGGCGGCCGTTCCAGTTTGACCGGGATGATCTCGACACCAGCAGGACCGGGAAACCGGATCATATCCCGCGAGACGCATATAACGATAATCCATGAGTTAAAGGGGAGTGGGAGTATGCAGTGCTATCAGCAATTATTCAGCCCGGTGCGGGTCGGTACGATGACGCTCAAAAACCGGATCGTTATGCCGGCGATGGAAACGCACCTCGGTGATCACGAGGGCTTTGTGACCGGCGAGGTGATTTCATACTACCGCCACCGCGCGCGGGGCGGCGCGGCGCTCCTCATTTTTGAGAATACGGGGGTCCATCTTTCCGGCCGGGTGAACAAGGGGATGGTCTGCATTTATGACGACAAATATATTCCGGGTTTCAAGAAGCTGACCGATGCGGTCCACGCCGAGGGGGGGAAGATCGCGATCCAGTTGTCCCATGCCGGCAGGCAGACGCTCTCCGATTTTACCGGTTCTCAACCGGTTGCGCCGTCTCCCATACCCTGTCCGGTCCTCCGCGAGGAACCGCGCGAGCTGACGGCGTCTGATATCAGCGAGCTCGTTGAAGCGTTTGCGCGCGGCGCTCTCCGGGCGCAACAAGCCGGGGCCGATGCGGTTGAGATCCACATGGCGCACGGATATCTGGTGACCCAGTTTTTATCCCCCTATTCCAATCAGCGGACAGACCGGTATGGCGGGAGCACGGAGAACCGTTGCCGGTTCTCCGTCGAGATCCTGAAAAGGACACGGGAACTGGTCGGTACAGAATTTCCGGTGCTTTGCCGGATCAGCGCCGATGAATATGTGGCCGGCGGTCTTGAAATAAACGAAGCGAAGAAAATCGCGGTCATCCTGGAAAAGAACGGTGCCGACGCGATCAACGTGTCGGCGTGCAACTACGAATCATCCTATCTCAATATGCCGGCGTATTACCGGCAAGAGGGGTGTTTTGTCCACCTGGCGCGCGAGGTGAAGAAATGCGTATCGGTGCCGGTTGGGACCGTTGGTCGTATCAGGCGTGCCGCCATGGCCGAAGAGATATTGCAAAGGGGCGATGCCGACCTGATCTGTATGGGCCGGGTATTGATCGCCGACCCCTATCTTCCCCGCAAAGTGGAAAAGGGCGAAGAAGACGATATCCGCGTATGTCTTTCCTGCAACCGGTGCATCGAAAGCATCGCTTCCGGGAAGATCGTCTGTGCGGTGAATCCGGACCTTGGCAAAGAAGACAGCTCCGGAGGGACACCGGCATCGGCGAAGAAAAAAGTGCTCATCGTCGGCGGCGGCCCCGCCGGGATGCAGGCTGCTGTGATAGCAGCGCAGCGCGGGCATGAGGTGACCCTCATTGACCGGGAGGGGGAGCTCGGCGGCCAGCTGTTTGCCGCCGGCGCGCCGCCGTGCAAGGAGCCGATCATTGAATTTAAAGAGTATCTCGAGCGGGAAGTCCGGAAACATCGCATGCAGGTGGAGTTGGGCAAAGAGATAACTGCGCAGGACATCCTCTCCCGCCGCCCCGACGCGGTGGTGATTGCGGCAGGCTGTATCCATCTGTTCCCGGAAATCCCCGGGGTGAGGGAAGCGAACGCTTATACGGTTAAAGACGCCTTCAGGAATGTTGAAAAGCTCGGAAACAAGGTGGCGGTCATCGGCGGCGGCCCTGAAGGTGCTGAACTTGCCGATTTCCTTGTCGAAAAAGGAAAAAAAGTGTCGGTTGTCGAGATGCGCCGTCTGGTGGGGCTCGGTCTCCCTTCCGGCGTCCGTCAGCTCCTTGAAACGCGCCTTAAGGACAGAGGCGTTGAGTGTATCCTCCGGGCAAAGGTCGTGGAGTTTCAGAAAAAAGCCGTTATTATCGAGGATAAAAAGACCGGGAAAAGGGCCCTCGAGGGATTTGACTCGATCGTGGTGGCGATCCTGCACAAGAATAACGACCTGTTGTTCAAGGAATTGGAAGGTAAAGTCACAGAACTGTTTATCATCGGCGACGCAAAAGAGCCCCGGCTGATTAAAGAAGCGGTTGCCGAAGGTGATGCAGTCGCAAGGACGTTATAGGAAGAAGGGGGATATGTTTGATGTGTTGAAATGCGATTATAACGCGGTTTTTGCGCGGGACCCGGCCGCGCGCGGCTGGGCGGGAGTTGTCGAGGTCATCCTCTGCTATTCCGGATTTCACGCGATCGTTTGCCACCGGTTCATCCATTTTTTGCACGCGCAGCTGAACATCCCGGTCGTTCCCCGTCTCCTGGCGCAGATCGTGCGTTTCTTTACCGGTATCGAGATCCATCCCGGCGCGAAGATCGGCAAGGGCTTTTTTATCGATCACGGCATGGGGGTGGTGATCGGTGAGACGACGCAGATCGGCGATAACGTGACGCTCTATCAGGGGGTGACCCTGGGCGGTGTGGGGTACATCCTCGGTAAGCGCCATCCGACGATCGGCAATAACGTGACGGTCGGCGGCGGCGCCAAGGTGCTGGGGAACATCACGATCGGCAACGGGGTGAATATCGGCGCCGGATCTGTCGTGATCAAATCTGTTCCGGACGAGTGTACCGTTGTCGGCGTTCCCGCGACCATTGTCAGACGCAAGGGGGAGAAGGTCCCGCCGTTGCAGCTTGACCACGCGGATCTGCCCGACCCGATCGCTGAGCGTCTCTCGCTGATCCAGAGGGAGATCGACTGTATCGACGACCACATCAAGTGTTTTCGCGAGGAATGCAAGATACGGCAAGCGCTTAACAAGTTGAAGGGCGATGATCAGGAAGCGGGTTCTTGACCCGGCTCAGTTGTCGTTTGTTTTTGGGGGAGAGATCGGTTTCAACCCGACCTTGTTTGCGATGTCGTAAAATTCGTTTTTCGAGATATCGTCTAATTTCCTGCCTTTTTTGTCGAGCTGTTCATTGAATTTGATCACCTTCTCCTGCATCAGTTCGTGTGTCTCGTGTGACCCGCCGTAGAGCCTGAAGTTGTCTCCTTTGGTGACCCGCAGGTGGCCGTCCTTGTTGTCGAGCCCCAGTCCGTATAACAGTTTCTTTGATTCCTTCTTTTTCATAGCGCGGACTCTACCATTTTATTTCTGTTTTTCAAAGAGAATAATGACTATAATGTATCCCATGGCCATAGACAAAAAACGGGTCCTGTACGGTGTTATGACCGGTGTCATAGTGTCGCTCTGCATCTTCGTTTTTGACTTGACGCCTCTCCAGGAGATGTTTGAGCTCAAGACGCTTGATTGGCGGTTCCGGCTTCTGAGCAACCCGCAGAAGGCGGCCAAGGATATCGTCATTTTCTATATCGACCAGAAAAGTCTCGACCATTATGCCCGGAATGACGGCATCAGCTGGCCGTGGCCGCGGGGGATGTATAAGCCGGTCATCGATTTTTGCGTGAAGGGGGGGGCAGCAGCGGTCGTTTTTGACATGCTCTATACCGAAACATCTTCGTTTGGTTCCGAAGACGATGCGGAATTCGCGGACGCAGTCGGTGAGGCGCAAAATGTCTTTCTCGCCTTTTTTGCGAGCAAAAAAGAGGCGCCGGAAAAGAAGCGGTACGGTCTATGTGCCGAGAAATATGCGATAGAGATAGCCGGAAAGGAAAAATTAGCTTTGCCGGAAGAGCAGTCGTTCACACTGCCGGTTGAAGAATTGCTCAAGAACGCGCGGGGCGCCGGCAACGTATCCGCCGACCCTGACGATGACGGCGTGTTTCGCCGGGCGCCGCTGGTGAGTCTGTTTCAGGGGCGGGCATATCCTTTTCTATCGTTTGCTGCCTCCCGGTATGTCGCGGGCGGGCGCACACTCCGCTATGACGGCAACAACCTGATGCTGGGTGAACGATCTATCCCGATCGACTCGCGGGGGCAGATGGTCATCAGGTATCATGGGCCGACCGGGACATACGCCAGTTATTCGATTGGCGATATCATTCAGTCGTACGTCCGTCTCGAGTCGAACCTCAAGCCGCTCTACGGCCCGTCGATGGTCAAAAATAAGATAGTTATCGTTGGCTGCAGCGCGCCGGGGCTGATGGATCTCCGCGTGAGCCCCTTTTCATCGATCTATCCGGGGGCGGAAGTCCATGCGACCGTGATAGACAATATCCTCAGCGGGGATTTCCTCAGGCGGATGCCGAAACCGTGGGTCTATTTTACGGTTGTCCTGGCCGCGGTGCTTGCGGGGGTGATCGTCTACTGCGTGAAATCGGTGGCGGCAATTTCGCTGCTGATCCTGCTGATGCTCGTCTTGTTCGTGATCACCGTCGTGCTTTTGTTCATGCAGGGGATGTGGTTTGATGTGGTCGTTCCGGTTGTCGCGATCTTTTCGACGTTTGCCGTCTCAAACACCGTCAACTACGCGACGGAGGGGAAGAAGAAGCGCCAGCTAAAACAGATGTTCTCGCAGTATTCGTCCCCGGCGGTTGTCGATGAGCTTCTCAAAAACCCCGAAAGATTGAAACTCGGAGGGGAGCGCAAAGAGCTCACGGTTTTTTTCTCCGATATTGCCGGATTTACGACCATCTCGGAATCGATGGCGCCTGAGCCGCTCGTCGATCTTTTGAATGAATATCTGAATGAGATGAGCGAGGTGATCCTTTCGTATGATGGCACGGTCGATAAATATATCGGGGATGCGATCATGGCGGTATGGGGAGCGCCGATCGAACAGCCCGATCACGCAGTGCGGGCCTGCCTGGCGGCGCTTGATTGCCGCCAGAAACTGCGCGCTTTGAGGGCCGCCTTGAAACAGCGCGGGCTGCCCGAGCTTCATGCGCGGATCGGTCTCAGCTCAGGGGTGATGCTGGTCGGGAACATGGGATCGAAGAGGCGTTTTGACTATACGGTGGTCGGGGACGCGGTGAATCTTGGTTCGCGCCTCGAGGGGGCGAACAAGAATTACGGAACCTCGATCATGATCAATGAGCGCACGAGGGAGCTTGCCGGCGGTTCGATAGTGGTGAGGGAGCTGGACCTCTTGCGGGTGAAAGGGAAGAATGAGCCGATCAGGGTGTTTGAGCTTGTCGACAAGGCAGGGGAGGCTCGGCCCGAAACCGTTGAGAAGATCCGGATATTTCACGAGGGCCTTCAACGGTATCGGCAGATGCAATGGGACGCGGCGCTGCGCGCGTTTCAGGCGGTGATCGCCAGTGACCCCGCCGATGGGCCGGCAAAGGTGTATGTTGACCGGGTAGAGGCATACAAGAAGCACCCCCCGGAGGAGGGCTGGGACGGAGTTTTCACATTGAAGACAAAATAAGACAGGGACAGGGCGGGGGCGTCATGCGTGCCCGCAAGAAACATAAAGGAGGTTGACCATGAAAGTCGTTGCGTTTAACGGTAGTCCGCGGAAGAATGGCAATACCGCGCTGCTTATCAACTATGTGCTGGAAGAACTCGATAGGGAGGGGGTTGCCACTGAATTGATACAGTTGTCGGGAAAAAGTTTGCGCGGGTGCACCGCCTGCTATGCCTGTTTGAAGCATAAAGACAAGCGATGCGCGGTCAAAGATGACTGCGTGAACGAATGCATCGACAAGATGCTCTCCGCGGACGGCATTATTCTGGGTTCGCCGACGTATTTCTCGGACATTACTTCGGAGATGAAGGCCCTGATTGACCGCGCAGGGATGACCGCCCGCGCGAACGATAACATGTTGAGGCGCAAGGTGGGCGCCGCCGTGGTTGCCGCCCGGAGGGGCGGGGCCGTGCACGCGTTTGACTCGATCAATCACTTCTTTTTTATCGGTGAGATGATCGTGCCCGGTTCTGTTTACTGGAACATGGGAGTGGGGCGAGAGATCGGCGAGGTCCAGAAGGATGCAGAGGGGGTCAAGACGATGCGGGTTCTGGGACAGAACATGGCGTGGCTCCTAAAAAAAATACACGCATGATTTCTGTGATGAAAAAAGGAGGGATTATGAGCGAGAAAAATTTTACGATCGGTGAAGCGATCGGGTCCGGCTGGGGGGCTGCAAAGCGGAATCTCGGCTATTTTGTCATTGCCGCCATTATCCTCGTGGTGCTTTTCGGCGTGCTTGACAGGACAGCCGCTTTCCTGACGGAACGGCATGCGGTGCTTTCGGTTGTTGTCGGGCTGTCATCCGGCGTGCTGAATCTGCTGGTGCAAATAGGGTTTGTGCGGATCGCGCTGAAGTGCTGCGACAACGTGCCGCCGCGCGCCGGCGATTTTTTCAATTCCATCCCGGTGATGATAAAATATTTTTTCGCCTCCCTGCTCTACTGCCTCATCATCCTCTGCGGTCTGATCCTTCTGATCGTTCCGGGGATTGTCTGGGCGGTCAAGTTCCAGTTCTATCCGTACTTTATCATGGAGAAAGGGCTCGGGCCGGTTGCTGCACTAAAGATGAGTTCCCGGATCGTGGATGGTTCGAAGTGGTACCTGTTCCTTTTCGATCTTGTCAGCATGGGAGTCATTTTAGTCGGGGTCCTGGCGTTTCTCGTCGGGCTTGTCGTCGCGATCCCCGTCGTTATGGTGGGAACGGCATTCGTCTACCGTAAGCTTCTTGCGCACTACACGTCCGCGGAAACCGCCGTTCCTGCCGCCGTATAAGCGCAACACCGTCTTCGGGCGGATAGTTCTTGGTTGAATTATTTTGATTGTGATACAATCATATTTTAACGCACGACGCGGCGAGCGGCAGGGAGGCCGGAGAACAAAGCATGCCATCCCCTGTCCCCGGCCCGGGGCATTGGCGAGGAGGTTGTATGAAAAAGACATGGTATGCGCTGGTTCTCATTTTGTTCGTTATCTCCGCGGCCGGATCCGCTTTTGCCGGAACGGTCACGGTGCGGCAGAAGATGGCGAAGGTAAGGACGCAGCCGAAGTTTTACGCCCCGGAAGTGGCGACGGTTCAGCGGGGCGAGTGGCTTGAAGAGATCTCGAGGAGCGGGCAGTGGCTCAAGGTACAGACACCGGCGGGGGCGCAGGGGTGGGTGCACTCGTCCGCCTGCGTTCTGAAGAAACTGAAACTCTCGACGGCGGAAAGCATGGGCGCCGGCAACGTATCCGCAGATGAAGTGGCCCTTGCGGGGAAAGGGTTCAATCCGGTGGTCGAAAGAAAATACCGTGAAGCTCATCCGGAGCTTAACTACCGTCTCCTTGATCAGATCGAATCGTATGACGTCGATGAGGCCGAGATCATCCGGTTTATGCAAGAGGGGAAGCTCGGGGAATTTCGAGGTGCAAAATGAAAAACCTCTTACAACTTATCGCGGTGTGCGCGCTCGTGTCCTGTACCCATTGTGCGGTGAATGCCGGGTTGTTCGATGACCTGGTTTCAGGCGCCGCTGACGTTGCCAACCAGGCCACCGGCGGGCATCTTCCCGCCGGTTCTACAAGGGCCATTGCAAAGACCGGTTCTGCTCTCTTCAAGGCGGCTGAAGGGATCACCGACGAGCAGGAGTACTATCTTGGCAGGTCGGTCGCGGTTAACCTGCTCGACATGTTCGGGTATTACGACAACCCGGAACTGCAGAAATATTTAACCGAAGTCGGCAAGACCGTGTTGTGCGCTTCGGGGACGCCGGAAACGTTCGGCGGGTATCATTTTGCCGTCCTGAACTCCGAAGAGGTCAATGCAATGGCGGTGCCGGGCGGCACCATTTTTGTGACGGTGGGGACCCTGCGTCTCATCACCAGCGAAGATCAGCTTGCCGCGGTGCTGGCGCATGAGATCGCCCATGTGAAGCTGAAACACGGTGTCGGCACGATCAAGAGCTCGCGCATGTCAAACCTGGCGAGCGTGGTCGCATCGGAGGCGGGTAATTACGCAGTCAGGCAGTATACCGATGTCGACATCGGTAACCTGAAAGATATCATGGAGGGGGCGATCGGAGACATCACCAAGGAATTGGTGACCAACGGATACAGCCGGGGGAAAGAACTGGAAGCCGACCGGATGGCGATAGAGATCATCGCGACGACCGGGTATAACCCGGCCGCGCTCAGGCAATTCCTCGTTGCCATGGCAAATAAGAAAACAGGTGACATATCGGGCGGCTGGTTCAAGACGCACCCGAAGGCGTCTGACCGCCTGTCGCAGATAGACAAGGTCCTTGCCAGGATGAAGGCGGTCGGCGCGACCAATGACGCGCGGACCGCGCGATTTGCCGCCGAGAAAGAGAAAGCAATACGATAGTCGCGGGAAAAATGACGTCAGGTCCAGCGCCGTTTTGCGGACAGTCAGCGTGTGTGTTATGGCATATGTTATTCTTTTAGCGCTTGTCGGATATCTTCTCTTTTTTTTCGGGCTCGGTTCTTTTTCCCTCATTGGCGACAGCGAGGGGAACTATGCCGAGATTGCCAGGGAGATGCTTGAATCGGGCAATTACATCGTTCCGTATCTCAATTACGTCCCCTATATCGAAAAGCCTCCTTTTTTTTACTGGTTGACCGCGTTCTCGTACAAGATCTTCGGGCTGAATGAATGGGCTGCCCGTCTGTGGGCCGCGATCCCCGCCCTGGGACTTGTTTTCGTCGCGTACCTGTTTGGCGTGAGACTTCAGTGCAGGGGGTTGGGTGTCCGCTCGGGACTTGTACTGGCGACCAGCGCAGGTTTTATCCTGATGTCCAAGATCTGTTACATGGACATGCTCTTTTCGTTCCTGATCGCGGCCGCCCTCTATCTGTTTTACTGCGGACTGCAGAAGCCCGGCCGCACATACTCCTATGCTTTTGCCGTGTCACTGGCGCTTGCCGTCCTGACGAAAGGATTTGCCGGCGTCATACTGCCCGCGCTTGTCATAGTCGTCTATCTGACCGTCGGGGGGCGCTGGCGCGACGCGGGGAAGTGTCATGTGCTGGAAGGATTGATCGTGTTTCTGGTGATCACCGTTCCCTGGCACGCTGCCATTGCGCGGGAAAACGGCGAATTCACCTGGTATTACTTTGTGAACGAGCATTTGTACCGGTATCTGGGCATCCGGTATCCGAAAGATTATTTTCGCGGCCCGGTCTATTACCATCTTCTGCGCCTGTTTGCCATGCTCTTCCCCTGGAGTATCTTCATCCCCGCGGCGAGTTATCTCTATATAAAAAAATTACGGAAGAACGGCGACTGGCTCTTTTTGATTGTCTGGTCTCTGGCTATCCTTGCCTTTTTTTCGGTCTCGCGGGCAAAGGCAAACTACTATATGCTTTCCGCGCTTGTGCCGGTAGCGGTCCTCATAGGCTGGATGTTCGACAAGGCCGTTGCGGTGTTTGAAGACCGCGCGGCAAAAAAGATTTTTGAGGTCACCTGTGCGCTCTATTCCATTGCCGGGTTCTCCTGCATGGTTGTCCTGTATGCCTATCCGCAGATCGTGATCAAAAACTTTTCTCTCGCGTTTTTTCCCTATGCCGTATTGATCCTTTTCTCTCTGACCCTTTCGGGGCTCATAGCGGCTTACTTTCTGATGCGGAAAAGAGTGACGGCAGGATTTATTGTTTTTTTTCTTGGGGCACTGGCCGCCGGATTCATTATCGCCCAGAACGTGCCGTATCTTAATCCCGAGAAGTCCGCGCGCGACGTTGCGGAAATCATCGAGGGAGCCTACCGCGAGGGGGATATCATTGCGGTCCGGGGCAAATATGAGAAGCATTCGACGGCATCGTTCTACCTGAAAAAACGGGCATATGTTGTCTGTCAGCCCTGGCGTGTTGACGGTGACCTTGATTTTGGGAGCCGGTATCCGGAGCACCGGAAATATTTTGTCGACTGGAATGAGTTCGGAGAGCTTTTTAAAGGTCCTCAGCGGGTATTCTTTATCACCAAGGAAAGAGGAGACGTGAAGGACCTGCGGGAGCAATATCCGGGATCCCGCGTCCTGTACGGCGTCCGCGGCAGATATCTCATAACGAATCGTTAATGGCATGGTTGACAGACAGAAACATTTTCTTTTCCTGACCGACGTGCTCAAGCGGAAGGTCTTTGATGCAGACGGCGAAACCGTTGTCGGTACCATTGACGATCTGGTTGCCTCGACGAAAGAGCTCTACCCCCGCATCGTTTCCGCGCTTGTCCATGCGCGGCGGGGAGGGGGGCGCGCGGTCATTCCCTGGAACAAGCTTGAGCATACGGCGAAAGACATATATGTGTTAAAAAGCGACGCGCGGGATTATATGCGGCCGTATGCGTTCAATGAGGGAGAGTTCCTTCTCAAAGACGAATTTCTCGATATGCAGATCGTCGATACGTACGGTTGTAAGGTGGTGCGGGTGAACGATCTGCATCTGCTCAAGGAAAAGGGGGTGCTCTGGGTCGTCCATGCCGATGTCGGACTGCGCGGCGTGATCCGCCGCCTCGGATGTGAATCGGGGGTCGATCTCATCACGGACTGGCTTTTTTCGTACAAGATGAAAGACAAGTTCATTTCGTGGAAATTCGTGCAGGGACTTTCCGAGCCCGGCAAGGCGGTATCAGTCCTCAAGCTGAAAGTCACGCAGGAGAAGATGTCGCATCTCTGGCCCGCCGATATCGCCGAAATGATAGAAGATCTCGGCGTCAAAGAGCGGATGAACCTTTTCCGCGCGCTCGATATCGAAACGGCGGCGAATGTTGTCAAAGAAGTCACGCCGCACGTCAGGCGCTCCATTTTTGAGTCGATCGGGAAGGACCGCGGATCGCAGCTTTTTAAAACGCTATCCGAGGACGAAATCGCAGACATCATTGTTGACCTTCCGCAGCGGAAAGCCGATATGCTGCTCGGGACGCTGAAGAAGGAAAAAGTCGAAACAATCAGAGAGATTGCCGCCCTTCCCCAGAACGAAGCGGGGAGCTTCATGGAGCTTGGGTTTGTTGCGCTCCATCAGGACATCACGCTTCAGGAGGGATTCCGCAAGATAAAAGAAACGGCGCATCATGTCGAGCTGATTTATTATGTGTATGTGATCGATCACGAGCACAAACTGGTGGGCGTGACGACGATGCGCAACATGCTGCTCCACGAAGAGCACCAGCGCATTGCCGACATCATGAATACGAACGTGATTAAAGTGCAGGTTGACACCGATCGGAAAGAAGTCATACGGATATTCGTTAAATATGATTTCGACGTCCTGCCGGTCGTCGACGAGCACGACAAGCTGATCGGCGTCATTGCGCTCAAGAACGCGATCGAAAAGTTGATCCCGAATCTCGTGAGGGAGAAATAAGATGGCTGAGGCGAAGAGACTCCATTGGTGGAAGCGCGCGGCAATATTTTTTGCCGTTATCGGTCCCGGCATTATTACGGCGAATGTCGACAACGACGCCGGCGGCATCACGACCTATTCGCTGTGCGGCGCCCGTTTCGGCTACACCCTTCTGTGGAGTTTTATCCCGATCGCCATCGTCTTAATCGTCGTCCAGGAGATGTGCAACCGGATGGGGGTGGTGACGGGGAAAGGGCTTTCGTCGCTTATCCGCGAGCGGTTCGGCGTGAAAATGACCTTCTATCTGATGCTCGGCCTAGTATTCACCAACCTCGGGAACATCATCGCGGAATTTGCCGGTGTCGCCGCCAGCATGGAGATATTCGGGGTGAGCAGATACATATCGGTCCCGATGAGCGCCGCATTTGTCTGGTGGCTCGTCACGAAAGGGACGTACCGGACGGTCGAGAAGGTCTTTTTGACTGCCTGCGTTTTTTACGTTTCATATGTATTGTCCGGTTTCATGGCAAAGCCGGACTGGGGAGATGTCCTGAAGCACACGGTCATGCCGACGATACAGCCGACGAGCGCCTTTTTCGTGATGCTGGTCGGCCTTATCGGAACGACCATCGCGCCGTGGATGCAGTTCTATCAGCAGGCGAGCGTGGTCGAAAAGGGGATCAAGGTTGAAGATTACAATTACTCGCGGTGGGACACGATCATCGGAGGTGTTGTGGTGACGGTGGTCGCATTTTTTATCGTCGTTACCTGCGGGGCAACGCTCTTTAAAACCGGAACGGACATTCAGACGGCTTCCGACGCGGCCATGGCGCTCAAACCGCTTGCGGGACAATACTGTTCGTTTTTGTTCGCGTTCGGTCTGCTCAACGCATCGCTTTTCGCGGCATCCATACTGCCGCTCTCGACATCGTTTTTCGTCTGCGAGGCGTTCGGATGGGAGACCGGGGTCAACAAGAAGTTCTCTGAGGCCCCCCAGTTTTATGCGCTCTACTCGGTCCTGATCATTATCGGCGGGGGGCTCATCATGATCCCTAAAGCGCCTCTGATTCCCATCATGCTCATCTCTCAGGTCATCAACGGCATCATGCTTCCCTTTGTCCTCATCTTCATGATCCTGCTTGTCAACAACAAGAAGTTGATGGGGGGATTTGTCAATTCACGGATATATAACTGCCTGGCATGGGGGACGGTGATTGCCGTGAGCGCGATCGGACTGGTGATGCTGTTTACGATGTTTTTGTAGGATGAATTATTTCGTTGTCCCTTCAGCTGTATTCCTCAGTTAGTGAGCTCTGACAGCCGGGACCCCGTGGCCGCTCGCCGTGAATAGCTGTACAATATGGACGAGCTTCGAAGCCAGACGTTTCATCTCTTTTTCAAGGTCGTAATGGGTCTGAAGGTTGATCCAGAACTCGGCGGATGTTCCAAAATAGCGTCCTAGGCGGAGCGCAGTGTCCGCGGAGACGGCTCGTTTCCCGTGAACGATCTCATTGATCCGGCGCGCCGGGACGCTGATTGCTTTTACCAATCGGTATTGGGTGATGTCCATCGGATTCAGGAATTCTTCCAGTAAGATTTTACCGGGATGTATCGGTGCCATCGTTTTCCTTGTCATATGGACCTCATCCTAATGATAATCGACGATGCGTTATCATTGTCAATAATTATTGTTTGATTTTGTCGGCTCTTTTTTCTGCTTTCATTTTATTCAAATACGCTAACGCTATACTCTCGGCAAGAACATCCAGAAGGACCTTTATCTCCGGTTGTATGCTGTTCACCTTGTCCGGCTTGTTTGCTGCTCCAGAATGAACGTGATCCTTACCATACGAGTTGCCCTGAAAAACCTTCATGTGCCCCCTTATATAGGTGTCACTTTCGGGGCTTTTGCTCTCCCTCTCTGAAAAATATCCTTTTGAAACCTGTAGTCTTAGAATCTTGTTCCATATACATATTGCTTTCCGACCGCTTCCCTGACCTCGCTATCTCGTAGAGAGAGTGGGGTCGGGGAATGCGCTTCTTTTCAAATCCCCGCATTACTGCTGTGAAAAGTGATTGGAGGGTTGACGCTGATGGGTGTTTCAGGAAAAGACTGCCGGGAGGGGGATTTGAACCCCCAAGCCCTTGCGGGCGCTAGACCCTGAATCTAGTGTGTTTGCCAATTTCACCATCCCGGCCTTAAACACAAATTTGGAAACTGATACAATACCAAAAAATCAATTTTTGGTCATTGAAAATTTGGCTTTATTGCTTCTATAGGAATTCTGCGGCAATTGAGGCCAGCGGGCTGCGTTCGCTCTTTGTCAGCGTCACATGCCCGTGCAGCGGCTGGTCTTTCAGCCGTTCAGCCGCGTAGGTAAGCCCGTTCGAGCTTGCATCCAGATAGGGGTTATCGATCTGGTACGGGTCGCCCGTTAATACCATCTTGGTCCCGTGTCCCACCCGGCTGATGATCGTCTTGATCTCGTGCGGTGTCAGGTTCTGCGCCTCATCTATGATCACAAATTGGTTCGGGATGCTGCGCCCCCGGATATAGGTCAGCGCCTCGAGCTCTATCTTCCCGTCTTTAAAGAGCTGGTAGATCTTCACCTTGATATCGGGGGTCTTGTAGCTCAGGATGTATTCAAGGTTGTCATAGATCGGGTTCATCCAGTGTTCGATCTTTTCCTCCTTTGAGCCGGGGAGGTAGCCGATATCCTTGCCAAGCGGCATGATGGGACGTGAGATAAGCATCTTCTGGAATTTCTTGTCATTGACAACAAGCTGCAGGCCGACCGTCAGGGCAAGGAGCGTTTTGCCGGTCCCTGCCTGGCCCACGAGCGTTACCAGTTTTATGTCGGGATCGAGAAGGAGGTCGAAAGCGATCCTCTGTTCGGGGCTTTTGGGGCTGATGTTCCAGAGCCTGATGTTGTCGTCCCTGAGGCGGATCAGCTTGCCGTTACGATAATCATGTCGTGCGATCACTTGCTCATCGCCGTTGCCGGTCTTATGCAATATCACGTATTCGTTCGGACAGAGGCTTCTCGGTTCGACCGGCATCTCGCCCGCCTTGATGAAATTGTCATAGTGCTTCTGGTTGAGCTCCATTTTCCGCCAGCCGGTGTACATCCTGTCGAAATCGACCTTCTGTTTTTCAAAATCGACGGTCGTGATGCCGAGCGCATCCGATTTGATGCGCGCGTTGATGTCTTTCGAGACGAAGATAACCTTTTTTTCTTTGTGGGTCTTGTTTAGGTGGTAGGCAAGCATGAGTATCTTGTTGTCCACGATGTTTCTGTCGAGGTCGACCTCTTTTTCATCCGGGTGATACAGCATTATCTTGAAGGTGCCGCCATTATCCATCTTGACGCCGTTGCTCAGACACCCTCTTTTTCGTATCAGATCGAGCATCCGGATTGCGGCCCGGGCGTTGCGGCCGCGTTCTGAACTTTCCTTCTTGAATTTATCGAGTTCTTCGATAACCGCGAGGGGGATGATCACCATGTTGTCCCCGAAAGATTTGATTGCCGAGGCGTTGTGCAGGATGACGTTTGTGTCCAGAACAAAGATTTTTTCCATGATCTCCTTTCGTGGTTGTGCGCCTGCCGCACAGACAGGGAAGTGTGCCCTATCCAGAATAAATTATAACACGCGGCGCCAGCCATTTGAATAAAAAATATACTTTCGAGTTGCTTTTTTTTTGGAAAATTGATAGAATATTTCTATAAGGAAAAAGAAAAGGTATAGCTTATGGTCGATTTAATAGGGAAAGACCTATACGTTTGCGATCTGGAAAAGGAGAAGATACCTGTCCTCAAGGAATATCTCTTGAGCAGCGGTTATTCCTTTAATAGGATACCGTATGCCCACTTCAGCGCCCAGAAGAACAAATTGACGGTCACGATGTATTTAAAAGGCAAGCTGGTCATTCAGGGGAAGCGGGCATCGGAATTTGTCGAGTTCTATCTCGAACCGCAGCTGTTGAAAAAGATCACGATCAGCGGCGGCAAAAAGTTCAACGTTGAATACGGCGAGAGCAGGATCGGCGTTGACGAAAGCGGCAAGGGCGACTATTTTGGCCCGCTGGTTGTTGCCAGCGTATACAGCGACGCGGCAGACGTCGCGAAACTCGAGGAGATCGGCGTGCGCGACAGCAAGAAACTGTCGGACAAGCAGGTTGATAAGCTCTATCGCGAGATATGTCAGCGGTATGCCTATTCAACGGTTGTGATCGGTCCGGAAAAATATAACGAATTGTACTCGAGGATGGGGAATCTCAACTCGATGCTCGGATGGGCCCACGCGCGCGCCATTGAGAATTTGCTGACAAAGGTGAATTGTTCAAAGGTGATCATCGATCAGTTTGCCGACAAGCACGTCGTGAAGACCGCATTACTCAAGAAGGGGAGGGACGTTGATCTCGAGCAGAGGCACAAGGCCGAGAGCGATCTGGTGGTTGCGGCTGCGTCCATTGTGGCCCGCGGCGAGTTTCTGAAGCGCCTGCGCCGCCTCGGCGTTGAGCTTAATTATCATCTGCTCAAAGGGGCCAGCGACAAGGTGCGCGACCTTGCCTGGAAGATGTACCGGGAGAAGGGCGATGAGTTTCTGAAGAAAGCGGTCAAATATCATTTCAGAACGACCGAACAAATAAAAGACCCGAAGTATACCCCCGCGCCTTCGAAGCCGGCCGGCGCGGCAAGCGATCAAGAGGAATCTGATGACATGGTTGATGAATCACCGGCCGGTGACTAATGAAGAAAGAACAAGACAACAATATTGCGACAAACCGGAAAGCAAGGCACGATTACCACATCTTTGATACCTATGAGGCGGGAATAGAGCTCAAGGGCACCGAGGTCAAGTCGTTGCGGGAGAAGAAGGGCAACTTGACCGACAGTTTCGCCCGGGTCATGAGCGGCCAGATTTTTCTTTTCAACCTTCACATCAGTCCGTACACGTTCGGCAACCTGAACAATCATGATCCGCTCCGTACACGGAGGCTGCTGCTCCATAAGTTGGAAATCGCGAAACTGGCGGGCCAGACGAACCAAAAGGGTTTGGCGTTAATTCCCTTGAAATTGTACTTTAAAGATGGTAAGGTGAAGGTACAGTTGGCAGTCGCCCGCGGCAAGACGCAGTATGACAAGCGGGAGACGATCAGGAAGGATGAAGCGCGACGCGAAATGCAACGCGCTGCCAGAACGCGAATTAAGCGCTAAAGAGTTTATCGCTCTCTTGAGCGTGAAATTTTGCGGTTTGTTTTTTCTTTGTTACGAGATTCGAATTTGTTCTTTCACAATTTGGGGGTGACTCGGTTTCGACTTGGGTCTGCAGATAACAGCTGCATGCGGAGGGTGTCAGGTGGCCTCCTAAAAACCTGGCAAACATCAAATGCTGACAAATCTGGGAAAATAATCCCCTTCGAGAAGATTGCCCCGGCCGTAAAGGTCCCGGCGATCAATCTCGGAGTGTTAGCACACGCCGCTTAATTTAGGCGGCTCGTCTGTATGTTCCTGCCTGCGGGGGTGTACAGACGTTACATAGCAGGATAGCCCTTCGTTGTGCGGCGGGATGAAGGGCGAGATTTTACGCTCGCTGGTCTCTTTTGGGTCTTTCTATCATCCTTGCAGAGACGAGAGTTTAAAAGATAGAATAAGCGTGTAGACGCTGTTTTCGAGCCACTCAAGGACGCGGGTTCGACTCCCGCCACCTCCACCAACCATTCAGACAGCAAACAACATGCCGAATGCCAGCGTCTTAACATTGTTTTTCAAATATAAGAAAGGGGAACACTATGGGAAAAAACAGAGCGAAAAGGATTTGTAAGGCAAGCCGTAAGAAGGCCAGACAAAGGTCGAGGCGCAATAAACAGGCTCACCACGGGAAGCTGCCGAAGGGCGGCCATTAATTCAGGGTCAAGCACCGGGGGGCATGGGGCAAGATGCTTGTTATGGCTTGACCACTGACCCTTGGCTCCCGCTCCTTCCAATGGGACAGGATCCCTCCTCCAAGCACCCGTCTTTTCCAAGGTTGTCCATAATTTGATTTCGGAATTTCAAGCAGATCGTGCATCTGGCATCTTCTTTCATCCCCGACAGGCTCAGGATCGCGGCGTTTCCTTGCCGATCGAAAGAAACGCTCGAATCCGGACCATAATCTTTCTTATGGATCTTTATAAATATTTGCTCTGCGAGGCCGCGAAGAGATTCATCCGGAGAGGTGAGCTTGACGACGCAGTCGATGCGTGTTTTCTCTTCTCCTGAAGAGCATATTGAGATTGTTGACACCGCCCGCAAAGCTTTCAGGGCTTTTTCGATGTCTTTGAGACGGTTTTCACATATCCGCTCCTCTAACTCGTCATCCGTGTTCAGGAGGATATGCTGAAACCAGCTCTGTGCCTCCAATAACTTACCGGTGTCAAGCAACTGGGCGGCTATGTCGAGTTCTTCTTTCATAAATAAATAAAAAAGCGGCAGAAAATTGTGTTTTCTGCCGCTTTGACTGATTGCTGCTATTCGAGGATCAGATTGGTGACTGTTTCCCGGACACCGCTGATTTTCCTGATCTTTTCGACGATGAGTTTTAGGACATCTTTATAGGATTCGCCTTCAAGGAGGCAGATAACATCCTGTTCGCCGGTCGTCAGATCAGCGCTTTTTACTCCTTTGACCTTCAAAAGTGCCTCCTTGACCTTCGATTCTTTGCCGCCGTCAACATTTATCTTGAGATAAGCTCTGGCCATAGGTACCTCCTTTTCTATAACTATACTAAATCTGCGGCGGGCAGTCAAAAACTATCGACCATTCACTGTCCCCACCCGTGAAGCGGGCGCCCGGCGCCGGCGTGATTTTATGCTTGACTTGTTTTCGCGGAAAGATATATCATATCCCACAATAGGTGTTTATGATAAAAAATACGGTGATCGCCATTTTGCTTGCCGCCTGTGCTGGTTCTGCTTTTGCCTATGTTGATCCTAACGGCGATGATCAAATCCCATTTATCGCCAAAAGAATACCCAAGAACATAAAGACGATTGTGATCGATCCGGGGCACGGCGGTAAGGATTTCGGGGCGATCGGCAAGGGCGGTATTCGCGAAAAAGATGTTAACCTCTTACTGGCAAAGAGATTAAAATCCTACTTAATGAATGACGGCTTTGAAGTGCTGTTGACGCGTGATGCCGATGTCTTTGTTTCTTTGCAGGAACGCGCTGATTTCGTAAATAAGATTGAGGCGGATCTTTTTGTCAGTATACATTGCAATGCGGCCCGAAACCGGACGGCACACGGTTTTGAGACATTCTATCTCTCGCACCCAATGAATGATTATGCTGATGCAAGTGTCACTGGTGGAGATGGTTACGTAAAATACGATAATTTCAGCGACGAAAATTCAGAGATCGGAAAGCTCTATATAAAACTATTGGACAGCGCTTCAAGCGCAGACCGGGCTTTCAGTATCCGATTGGCGGATCTTATAAATCAGGGGCTCAAAGGGTTTATCGGCGGCAGGAACAGGGGCGTAAAACGCGCGCGTTTCTTCGTCTTGAGAAATACCGCGATGCCCGCCGTTCTGGTCGAAGTCGGATTTATTTCCAACCCGAAAGAAGAGACAATGCTTGCGAAGAGATTTCACAGGGACAATATCGCGAAGGCGATCGCACAGGGTATCGTGAATTTCAGAAATGACCTTGGGGGATTCGCTCAGCGACTAGGCATGCGTGATAGCGAAGACGCAGTGCCTATTCATGATTGATGTGGATTACCCGTGTACGAAGTAAAGATCATTTCAGAGTTCCATTCCGCGCATAGACTCCGCAATTATAAGGGTAAGTGCGAGAACCTCCACGGCCATAACTGGAAGGTTGAAGTAAGCGTCGAGTCTCCTGTCCTGGATAAGAACGGCTTTGTTATCGATTTCATCGACCTCAAGAAGATCACCAACGATTTCCTGAAGAAGCTCGATCATAAGGTGTTGAATTCACTGCCGTTTTTCAAGCGGAGAAATCCCTCGGCAGAGCACATCGCAAGGCTTATATTTGACGCCGTATCACAGAAGCTTCCCCACGGGTTGGGCGCGAAGAGCGTTGCGGTCTGGGAAACCGGCGCCAATTGCGCCATCTACTCTGAATCATGAAGAAAGCGGTTGTTCTCCTCTCCGGCGGTCTCGATTCGGCGACCGCACTGTATTACGCGGTTAACGAAGGCTTTCACGCCTATTGCCTGATATGCGATTACGGCCAGCGGCACCGCAAAGAGATCCGGTGCGCGGAGGATATTGCCCGCCGGAGCGGCTCTGTATGGAAAGTCATTCCGATCGCCCTGCCGTGGCGCGGGAGCGCTCTCCTCGATCCGTCGGCGGAACTTCCCCGCAACCGCGCGAACATACCCGATGAGATCCCCGCAACCTATGTCCCGTCGCGTAACACGATATTTTTGAGTTTTGCGATGTCATGGGCCGAGGTGATCGGGGCCGAGGCCGTTTTTATCGGCGCAAACGCCCTTGATTACAGCGGCTATCCCGACTGCCGTCCGGCCTATTTTGAGCAGATCGGTTCGTTGTTCGAGGTCGGGACCAAGGCGGGAATCGAAGGGAAGAAAATAGCCGTCCGGTCGCCCCTGATCGATATGACCAAGCGCGAGATCGTTTCCCTGGGGAAAAAGCTGGGTGTCCCGTTCGAGTTGACCTGGTCGTGCTATGCGGGCGGAGCGCGGCCCTGCGGGACGTGTGACTCGTGTCTCCTGCGGGCAAAGGGATTCGAAGAAGCGGGGTATGCGGATCCCGCTGCGGATGCGGCAATCTGCGGGACGCGCGTCGTTGAGCAGATGAGCATCAGCCCGGGTAATCCAACGGCCGGGAGGATCGCTGAAATATTCCGCTCTGTCCAGGGGGAAGGAAAGTACAACGGCGTCGATATGATTTTTATCCGGTTTGCCGGCTGTAACATCAAGAAGTGTTCCTACTGCGATACGGCGCATGAGTCCCACATCGTCATGGAACTGCCGGAGGTGCTGCGCCGGGTTGACGCCCTTCGATCGGGATCCCGGATCGCGACGGTCAGTATTACCGGGGGGGAGCCGCTCCTGCAGGCTGATTTCTTAACGGTACTGTTTCCCGCCCTGCGCGAAAGGGGTCTGCGCATACTCCTTGAAACAAACGGCACCCTGCCGGGAGCGTTCACGGCGGTGCGGAACTGGGTTGATACCGTTTCGACGGACATCAAGCTCCCCAGCGCGATAGGCGGCAGAGATTACTGGCAGGAGCACGAGGCTTTTTTGAGGGCTGGCCTGGACAAGGACCAGTACGTCAAGATCATTGTCGGCGAAAAGACGCCGGAAGAAGAATTCGCGCGCGCTCTCGCGCTCGTCAAATCGGTTGACCCGGCGCTCGCGTTGTTTGTCCAGCCGGAAACCGGATCCGGCGGAGCGGTGGCGGTTCCCTCCCAAAAATTAGAGCGCCTTTTCAGGACGGCTTCGCAAGAATTCTCGGGCGCGCGGCTGGTCCCGCAAATACATAAAATGTTAGGTATCGCATGAAAGAGCGGATCGCTATCACATCAACCGTCCCGGTGGAAGTCTTGTATGCCGCCGGCGTGGCCGCGGTGGATATAAATAACCTGTTCATAGCCGATCGTGATCCGCGCCGTTTTGTCCGGCAGGCCGAAGACGACGGGTTCCCCGGCAACAGCTGTGCCTGGATAAAGGGTATCTATGGGGCGCTCCGTGAGAGCGGTATCCGGAAGGTGGTCGCCGTCGTCCAGGGCGATTGCAGTAATACGATCTCTCTTGCCGAGCGGCTGACCGTTTCCGGAGTGGAAATCATTCCTTTTGCCTATCCCTATGACGCGGACAAAGCCCGTTTGCAGCAGGAAGTTGAGCGGCTGATGCGCTATTTTGGCGCCGACTGGGAGCAGGTCAGAAAAGCAAAAAGACGGCTCGATGCGATACGCAGGAAGGTCTGGAAAATTGATGAAGCTGCGTGGCGGGACGGTACGGTGAGCGGTTTTGAGAACCATCTCTGGCAGGTCACCTGCAGCGATTTCAAGGGGGATCCTGACCTGTTTGAGAAAGAAGTCGACCTGTTTCTCGGAGAGGTCGCTCAGCGCGAAAAGCACAAGGATGCCAACCGTATCCGGCTCGGCTATATCGGCGTGCCCCCGATCGCGGGCGATTTGTTCCGCCTCATCGAACGATCGGGCGGCAGTATTGTCTTTAATGAGGTCCAGCGGCAATTTTCCATGCCTTTCAACACGGAAGACATCGTCGAACAGTATGTGCGTTACACCTACCCCTACGGGATTGCCGGGAAACTGAACGATGTGCGCGCGGAGATCGGCCGGAGAAAGATCGACGGGATCATTCACTATGTCCAAACTTTCTGCCACCATCAGATCGAGGCGGATATCTTTCACCGCGGCCTTGATATACCGATGCTGGTTGTTGAATGCGATAAGCCCGGAGTCGTGGAGGGAAAAGACAGGACGCGGATAGAAGCTTTTATTGATTCTCTTCAGGGCGCCTTACGGAAAACCGGTAGGCCGGTCCCAGACGGTCTCGGGGCGGCTCCCCGGGCGGCGAAGACCGGGATGATCTCGTGCGGGATAGACCTGGGGAGCAGGCATGCCAAAGTCGTTTTCATGCGGGATCGGTCTATCGTGAAAGAAATGCTTTTTGATACCGTCGATTTTTACCGGTCTTTTGGAGCCCGTGACGGGGCGGTGTTCCGGGTCGATATTGCGGGGTGGGGGTTGGCGCCCGACCGCATTGTGGCGACGGGATATGGGCGGGAAAATATTTCATTCGCGGAAGGCGCGGTGATGCCGGAGATACAGGCGCACGCGGCGGGTGCCGTGTTCCTGGCCGGGTTGCGGTCGTGCGTCCTGATCGATATAGGCGGCCAGGATGTCAAGGTCATCAAGGTTGCCGACGGGCAGGTAGTTCATTTCGCCGTGAATGACAAGTGCGCTGCGGGCACCGGGCGCTATCTTGAACATATGAGCCGCGTTCTTGGCATCGGCATTGACGAACTCGGTATGTCAGCCGACGATCCGGTCATCCTCAGCTCGACCTGCGCGGTCTTCTCGGAGACGGAATTGACGGGCAAGATCGCGGCGGGGATCCCGGTCCGCAGGCTTGCGGCGGGCGTCAACTATAGCGCTTTTATGAAGTTAAAACCGCTGTTGCTGAAGGTCTGGCGGGGGGAGCCGGTCATCCTCACCGGCGGCGGCGCGAAGAACAAATCCTTCTCCCATTTCTTGCGGAAAGAGATCGGGTGTGAGATCATCGAAATTGCGCGCCCTCAATTCGCGGGTGCGGTCGGGTGTTCGCTGGCGGGGTTGAGCGAGGCTGCCGTATGATAAGAACAATTCATGTCAAAAAAATCCGGGAAATTGTCGCCAGCCTTTGTGTCGGAGCGAATATCATCGCGCCGAAAGATCTCCGGAAGTGCCTGTCTGCGGGGCTGAAGAACGAGAGATCAGCGGCCGGCAAGGAGGTGTTGCGTGTCCTGCTCGAGAACCTTCGCGTCGCAGCACGGGATCTCCTGCCGATCTGTCAGGACAGCGGCATGGCAGTCGTTTTTTTGGAAATCGGGCAGGACATCCATTTCACCGGCGGCGATCTGTATGCCGCTGTGCACAGCGGGGTGCGGGAAGGATACGCGAAAGGGTATCTCCGTAAATCGGTCGTCGATCCGCTGACCCGGTTGAACACGCGCGATAATACGCCGGCGATCATTCATACCGGCATCGTCCCGGGAAGCAAGGTCAGGATAACGGTCAGTCCCAAGGGGTTTGGCAGCGAGAACATGAGTGCGGTCAGGATGTTTAACCCGACCGCCGAGGGTGCGGAAATTGAAGATTTTATTGTCGATTGTGTGTCTCAGGCCGGCGCGCGTCCCTGCCCGCCGGTGGTTGTGGGGGTCGGGATCGGCGGCACCTGTGAAATGGCATCGCTCCTGGCGAAAAAGGCGCTCCTGCAGCCGCTGGAAAGAAAGAATCGGGATAAGCGGTTAGCCGTGCTTGAAGGATCACTGCTCGGGAAAATCAACCGATTGGGGATAGGGCCCGGCGGCCTGGGGGGGGGCGGTCACGGCGCTGGCGGTTAAGGTGCTGACATATCCGACCCATATTGCCGGATTGCCCGTTGCGGTGAATATCTGCTGTCATGCCCTGAGACATATGAGCAAGGTGCTATAGAATTTAAGAGAAATGTCGGATATGGGTCTCAAGAGAATCGAAACGCCTCTCACCGCTGATGCGGTTCAGTCGCTCAAGATCGGGGACCGAGTCCTGTTGAGCGGCACTATTTATACGGCGCGCGATCAGGCGCACAAGAGAATGGCAGCCGCGATTGAAAACGGCAAGGGGCTCCCTTTCGACATCACTAACGCGGTTGTCTATTATTGCGGGCCCGCGCCGGCCCGTCCCGGGAGGGTGATCGGTTCCTGCGGCCCCACGACCAGTTCTCGAATGGACGCGTTTTCCCCGGCGCTGTTGAAGGCCGGCCTGAGGGGGATGATCGGCAAGGGGGAGCGCGGTCCGGAAGTGGTCAGGGCGATCAAGCGGTATGCCGGGATATATTTTGCCGCGGTGGGTGGCGCGGGCGCGTACCTTGCTCAACAGGTGACAAGCGCGCGGGTCATCGCGTATGAAGACCTCGGCGCGGAGGCGGTACGCAGGCTGGTTGTCAGGGATTTCCCGCTCATTGTGGCGATTGACGCGCAGGGCCGCAACATTTTTGAAAGGTGAGGACGTATGATAGCCGAACGGATGAAGATCATCGATGCCTCAGGCATCAGAAAAGTGTTCGATCTCGCAAAGAACCTGAAGGACCCGATCAATTTGAGCATCGGCCAGCCTGATTTTGATGTTCCTGATGTGTTAAAAGAAGAGGCGATTGCCGCCATCCGGAAAGGGTTTAACCGCTACACAGTCACGCAGGGGATCGACGAGCTCAGGAAGCGGGTTGAGAAAGAACTGTCAAAGAAAGGGATCCACTTTGAAGACACCCTTATTACCTCGGGGGTTTCAGGCGGACTGCTTCTGGCCTTTATGGTCGTGATCAATCCCGGGGACGAGGTGATCATTCCCGACCCTTATTTTGTAATGTATAAACACCTCGTGAACCTCGTCGGCGGCGTGCCGCGCTATCTGGATACGTATCCGGACTTTGCCTGTGACGGCAAGAAGCTGGCGGCGCTGATCACCCGGAAGACGAAGATGATTATTATCAACAGCCCCTCGAATCCCACCGGGGTGGTCTACGGCGAGAAGGTGCTGAAGGCGGTTGCGGAAGTTGCGCGTCAGAGGGACATCCTGGTTGTATCGGATGAAATATACGATTCGTTTGCCTACGACGGTTCTTACGCGCACCTGGGGAAATATTATAAGAACACGTTGACTTTAAACGGGTTTTCGAAGTCCCACTCGATGACCGGCTGGCGCGTCGGTTACGCGGCGGGGCCGCAGGAGATCATCAGGGAGATGACCAAGCTCCAGCAGTACACCTTTGTGTGCGCGCCGTCGTTCGCCCAGGTGGCCGCCGT
>Ga0351843_1054_pt1 | contig 42757 bp, 37 predicted proteins | sample TotcelHFGM3001L4_FD_206878 | JGI IMG/M metagenome (GOLD analysis project Ga0351843, IMG submission 206878) | Enriched cells from coal bed in the Powder River Basin, Montana, United States - Total cells FGM rep1 HSBNCT.FGM.300.1.L4 ...
CGATCACGACCTTAATACGCTTCCGCTGATTGACCGCGACCTGACGAAATGGTGGCTGTACAGCCAGGAAAACGGCAATTATAAGCGGCTCCCCGGGACGTATACGATGGCGGGACGCGATTGCTGGTATCACAAGTGCACGTTCTGCTCCTGGACGACGATCTATCCGAAATATTCCGTCCGCACGGCGAAGAGCCTTCTGGACGAGATCGGCACGCTGATCGAAAAATACGGCGTCAAAGAGGTGATGGATGATACGGGGACGTTTCCCGTGGGGCCGTGGCTCAAAGAGTTCTGCGAGGGGATGATCGACCGGGGGTATAACAAGAGGGTCATTTTAGACTGCAATATGCGCTTCGGGGCGCTTTCGTTAGAAGAATATTCCCTGATGCGCAAGGCCGGGTTCAGGTTCATGCTCTTCGGGCTCGAATCAGCAAACCAGAAGACGCTGGACCGGGTCAACAAAGGCGGCTCGACGAAGGAAAAAATAATCGAATCGTGCCGGCTGGCCAGCAAGGCGGGGCTGTCTCCGCACATCACGATCATGTTCGGGTATCCGTGGGAGACATTCGAGGATGTGATGGAAACGGTGAAGCTGGGGTGCTACCTGATGAAGAAAGGGTACGCGCACACCCTGCAGTCAACCATTGTCATCCCGTATCCGGGGACGCCGCTTTTTGACGAATGCAAGAAAAACGGCTGGCTGAAGACGACCGACTGGTCCCGCTACGACATGCGTGAACCGATCATGAAGACGCCGATGCCGGACGAACAGTTGATGGAGGCGGTGCAGGCGGTCTACAAGGTGGCGTTCGATCCGGAGTTTATCTTCAGGAAGCTGATAGCCATCCGCGATGCCGACGACCTGAAGTTCATTTACCGCGGGGCGAAGGCGGTGTGGGGGCATCTGACCGATTTCGGCGGGAAGAAGAAATGCGCCTGTGAGAAATAAGCTGTCATTGCGAGGAGCGAAGCGACGTGGCAATCTCATTAACTCAGCGAGGGTCTGATCGAGAAAGAAAGGAAATATTTTCTGACGAGTATTTCAGGGACAAGGACGAATTGCCTGTGCATTTGGTCGCGGCGCTCGATGAGATCATAGAGCAGCGACGTTTTAAGGATATTTTAGAGGTAGGGTGCGGGACCGGACGGCTGTTGCGGGGTTTGTCCAGGGTCGGCCGGCGAATACACGGGTGCGATCTCTCGCACCACGCGGCGAAACGTGCCGGCGCGCAGGTCGCCGATGCGACACGCCTTCCGTACAAGCGCAAGCAGTTTGATTTTGTTATCGCCGTGTCGGTGATCGAGCACCTGCAAGAAGATCAGGGAGAGATGTTTCTCAACGAGGTGACGCGGGTGTTGCGTAAGGGCGGGTGTCTTTTTATGGTCACCCCTAATTTTGCAAGCCCGCTGCGCTATCTCAAGGGGAAACAGTGGTTCGGATACACCGATCCGACACACGTGCAGTTTTACACGCCGCGACAACTGGCGCGTAAGATGGAACGGTTCGGGTTTGGCGATATCGAGCTGCGATTTTCGTTGAAAAGATATCCCGACTTTAACTGGGGTCTGCCGTGCAACGTGCCGGCGCTGAACCGCTTCTTGTCGTGGCTGATGATCGCGACGCCCTGCGCGCTGGTGAGGGACAGTTTTTGGATAATGGGGGAAAACACGTAAAGATTCCACCCCCGATACAAGTATAGTGGAAAAAATCATGTGTACAAAGATATTGGGAATATCGGCTTTTTATCATGACGCGGCAGCTGCCCTTATTATTGACGGAAAAGTCGTTGCCGCGGCGCAAGAAGAGCGCTTCACGAGAAAAAAACATGATGCGTCGTTTCCAATCAACGCCATCACGTATTGTCTCGGGGTGGATGGGCGCCAAAAACCGATCGTTTTAGGCGACCTTGACGCTATAGTATTTTATGATAAGCCGCTCTTGAAATATGAACGGCTCTTGGAAACCTATTACGCATTTGCTCCGAAGGGGTTGAGACAGTTTTTGTCTTCCATGCCAGTCTGGATAAAAGAGAAATTATTTGTGCGGCGTTGTATCAAAGATGGGTTGTCCAGTATCGAAACGTTTGACAAGAAAAAAGTCAAAATTCTTTTTTCAGAGCATCATTTGTCGCATGCCGCCAGCGCTTTTTATCCGTCACCGTTCGAGGAATCGGCAATTCTTACGATTGATGGGGTGGGGGAATGGGCCACTGCCTCTATAGCACATGGCAGTGGAAGTCAGGTTAAGATACTTAAAGAGCTGAACTTCCCTCATTCGCTCGGCCTTCTCTATTCCGCTTTTACCTATTTTCTGGGTTTTAAGGTTAATTCGGGGGAGTATAAATTGATGGGGTTGGCGCCGTACGGAGATCCGACCTCTTCTCGCTTAAAAAAATATATCGGGCTGATCAATACCCATCTGATCTCTGTAAAGAGTGACGGTTCGTTATGGCTCAACCAGGATTATTTCAATTATTCCGTCGGTTTGACAATGGTCAATGACCGGAAATGGAAAAACTTATTTGGTGTTTCACGAAGACAGCCCGAGGCTGAATTGTCGCAGGAGTATGCCGATCTTGCGCTTGCCATTCAAAACGTCACTGAAGACATTGTTATGAAGATGGCTCAAGAGGCGAAGCGCATCACCGGGGCGAGCACATTATGTCTCGCCGGCGGCGTTGCGCTCAACTGTGTCGCAAACGGAAAGCTGCGGCGTGCCGGTATGTTTGACGATATATGGATCCAGCCGGCTGCAGGTGATGCGGGTGGCGCGCTTGGTGCCGCTTTATCGGCGTATCACATGTATTTTGGTAAAGAGCGGAAGAAAACTGATGCTGTCGATGATATGCACGGGGCTTATTTAGGGCCTGCATACGCAGATGGCGATATTGAAAAAATGATTCATCAATACGGGGCGGTTTTTGAAAAGTATGATGACGATGTTCTGTTTGATGCTGTTGCCGAGATGCTTGCCTCCGGGAATGTGATAGGCTGGCATCAGGGCAGGATGGAATGGGGGCCGCGTGCGTTAGGCAATAGGAGCATATTAGGTGATCCGCGGAACCCGGAAATGCAGAAACGACTCAATCTGAAGATAAAATACCGGGAAAGCTTCAGACCGTTTGCGCCTTCGGTGCTTGCTGAAGATGCCAAGGACTATTTTGACAGTGGATATGCTTCGCCGTATATGCTTCTCATAGATTACATCAGAAATGACCGCCAAAAACCGCTTCCTGAAGGGTATCATGGAGTGTCTCTCCGTCAAAAACTGTATACTGAACGATCTGACATGCCGGCAATAACACATCTTGATTTTTCAGCGCGTGTGCAAACTGTTCACAAAGACACCAATCCGCGGTACTATGCTTTAATAAAGGCATTTAAGGAAAAGACCGGATGCGGGGTGCTCATTAATACGAGTTTCAATGTGAGAGGAGAGCCGATAGTGTGTGCACCGGTCGATTCTTACCGCTGTTTTATGAGGACCGAAATGGATTATCTGGTGGTTGGTAATTATGTCCTTGATAAAAAGAAGCAACCAACATGGCATGAAAAGAACAGCTGGAAGGAACAATCCGTTTTAGATTAGATTATGTTTTGAACGTTATCCAGTGAATCAATAGAAAGGTGAGTGTATGGATTTCTTGCGTGATCTGTGGGGCTTTTTAAGGGTGCGAAAGAAATTCTGGCTATTGCCGGTGATTATTGTGCTGTTGTTGATCGGCGTGCTGATAGTATTATCAAGCGGCACGGCGGTAGCCCCGTTTGTGTATACGCTTTTTTAAAGCAATTGATGGATTTTAAAGAAAATGAAGCGTGTTAAGTGTAGAGCGTCGAAAGACGGGTAATCCGGAGAAGCGGAAACATGAAGAACACGAAACAAGAAAAACGCATCAAGGATCTTGAGACATTAGTGGTGTTGGGGATCGCCTCAATTTTTTTCTACCTTGTTTTTAAGGTGAGAGCTCTTTTATTTCTGACCGTTGCCTTTCTTCTGATCGGGGTTACGATAAAATCTCTTGCATCTTTGATCGCGGATGTGTGGCTCAATTTTTCGCATGTCATCGGCTCGATAAATTCCAGAATAATATTAACGGTCGTATTTTATACGCTTTTGACTCCACTTGCGTTTCTCTATCGCATATTCTCTAAAAACCCCATGATGCTTAAGAAAGATGTTAGTTCTTCCAGTTTTTTCTTTGACCGTAATCATTCTTTTGCTCCAGAGGAATTTGAAAGAACGTGGTAGCTTTATCTTTGGGCATCACAAGGTAACGCACAACCATACAGGGATATTACAATATGAATAAAATCGAATTTTTCAAGCATAACATAGATGAGAAGGATATTGGGCGTGCGAATGATGTTCTCAGGTCCATATTCCTTACTACCGGCAAGGTTGTAGAGGAGTTTGAAGTTGCATTGGCGGACTATGTGGGAGCAAAAAAAGTTGTCGGTGTCACCAGTTGTACGGCCGCGCTCCATCTGTGTCTTCTGGCGTGGGGGATCGGCGAAGGAGATGAGGTCATCACGACGCCGATGAGTTTTTGCGCGACGTCGAATTCAGTGTTGCACGCGGGCGCGAAGCCGGTGTTTGTCGATGTCGAGGAAGATACGGGGAATATCAATGCAGATTTGATTGATGCGGCGATTACGAAAAAGACGAAGGCGATTATGCCGGTGCATTTGTACGGGCAGATGTGCGATATGAAAAAGATCCGTAAGATTGCCGATAAGCATAAGCTGGTCGTTATGGAAGATGCCGCACATTGCATCGAGGGAAAGCGTGACGGTGTCAGAGTCGGAGAACTCGGCGATGCGGCCTGTTATAGTTTCTATGCGACAAAAAACATCACGAGCGGCGAAGGGGGCGCTATTTCGACCAACGATGTTGCGAAGGCGGATTTGTTAAAAATGCTGAGGTCACACGGGATTGATAGAACCGCAGGGGATAGATATACCAAAAAGTATCAGCATTGGGATATGACAGAGCTTGGCTGGAAGTACAACATGGACAACATCCAGGCCGCGCTCCTAATCGGACAGCTTGAGCGGATTGAAACGTTGTGGCAGCGTCGGAACGCAATCGCGATGCAGTATGAAGAGGCATTCGATGGTGTAAAAGGCATAGAGTTGATGAAGACGGCCCCAAACTCGAAGCATCCGCGGCACCTGTTCACGATTCAGGTCTCGCCGGAGCGCCGGGACGAGATTCTTTATAAGCTGCAGGGAAAGGGGATCGGGGTGGCCGTTAATTACCGGGCGATTCACCTGTTGAAATATTATCGGGAGCATTTCGGATTCAAGGAAGGGGATTTTCCGGTGGCAGAAAAAATAGGCTATAGAACGATCTCGATTCCACTGTATCCCAAAATGTCTCGCAATGACGTGGAACTGATTGTTTCTTCGGTTATGCAATTCGTTGGATCCAGCGAAGGTGCTGCAAAATAGTCTGATCAGGTCCTCAAAAACCAGTATGTGCTCATGATAATCATAATTCCAGCATATCGGGGGAATGAGTGAAAATGAAAGAAATTCCGCTTGTAGATCTTAAGGCCGGTTTTGCTCCAATCAGGGAAGAGGTGTTAAATGCTATAGAGCGTGTGCTGGCTGACATGAGTCTGTATATCGGGCCGAATTGTACTGCGCTCGAGAAAGAATTTGCTTCATACTGCGGCTCAAAATATGCCGTAGGTGTTGGTTCTGGCACTGAGGCGCTGCAATTTGCGCTTTTGGCGCATGGAGTTAAAGCGGGTGATGAGGTGATCACTTCGCCCCATACATTTTTCGCAACAGTTGAGGCCATAGCCTGTCTCGGAGCAAAACCGGTGTTTGTCGACATAGATCCCTTAACGTTTAACATCGATCCCGCTGCAATAGAGAATAAGATAACGAAGAAGACGAAAGCCATTATAGCAGTTCATATGTATGGGCAGACCGCTGATATGGATCCGATCATTGCCGTTGCGGAAAAGCATTGTATCCCGGTTGTCGAAGATGCATGCCAATCTCACGGTGCAACATATAAGGAAAAGAAAACGGGAGCAATCGGTGATACAGGTTGCTTTAGTTTCTATTTTACCAAAAACCTCGGTGCGTATGGCGAAGGCGGGATGATTACTACTTCGAACGAAGAGACTGTCGAACTGATACGTTTGTACAGGAATCATGGGCATACGTCAAAGTATGAACATGCTGTTATAGGGTATAACGGAAGACTTGACGAGATGCAAGCGGCGGTATTAAGGATTAAACTCAAACATCTTGACGAATACAACCGGTTGAGAAGAGAAAAAGCGGTGATATATCAGCAACTGTTTAAAGATATTCCTATAATTATACCAATTGAGACGTCGGATAACATGCATGTATTTCATCTTTACGTGGTGAGAACGCCACGACGTGATGAACTGCAGTCCTATCTTGCTGCAAAAGGCGTTGCAACCGGTATTCATTATAAAAATCCCATTCATTTGCAGGAGGCGCTCAAGGGGTTTGGATATGGGAAAGGAGATTTTCCTGTCGTCGAGAAGATATGTTCTGAAATTCTCTCTCTGCCGATATATCCAGAGCTGCAGCTTGATGATCAGTTGTATATTGCGGATCAAATAAAAATATTTTTCGAAGGTTCCCACCGTTAACATTTTATGCCCGTATGTGCGAGAATGTGATTGTTGCGTATGATTTCAAATAGGCGTTTGGTCAAACAGCGAAGGTTCTGAAAGAAGGGTATATGGTATCGGTTGTTATCCCTGTGTACAATGAAGAAGGCAGTCTCGAACAGCTTTCCCAGAGATTGCATGCTGCTTTGACATCTTTGGGGGTGGAATATGAAGTGATATTTGTGGATGACGGCAGTAGTGATAGATCTGGTGAGATCATGGACCAGATGTGCGGCCAGTACGGTGATAATGTCAAATCGATACATTTTCGGCGGAATTTCGGCAAGTCGATCGCGCTCAAAGCGGGGTTTAGCGCCGCGCAGGGAGATGTGATTGTTATGATGGATGCAGATCTTCAGGATCAGCCGGAGGAAATTTCCAAGCTCCTGAATGAACTGAACCAGAAAGATCTCGATGCCGTATCTGGATGGAAAGAAGCGAGAAAAGATTCATTTTCGAGGAGGTTGTTTTCCAGAATATTTAACAGTGTCATGAGAAAATACTCAGGCGTTGAGATCCATGATTTTAATTGCGGGTTGAAAGCGTTCAGAAAAGAAACGATACAAGGCATGGTGTTGTATGGTCAACTGCATCGTTTTATACTTCTTTTGGTCGCCGAAAAGGGATTTAAAATCGGAGAAGTCAAGGTTGCGCACCAGAAAAGGCCTTTCGGATATTCAAAATACGGAGCGAAAAGGATCTACCACGGGTTCCTGGATTTCATCTCGATTGTATTCATTACGCGCTTCCTCCATTCACCGCTCCATTTCTTTGGGGTCATGGGCATCGTTTGTTTTCTTGTGTCGCTGGTTTTGGCGGGATATTTCTGCTGGCTGCAGGTATATGCGATCCTTTGGAATGTGCCGCAACATAATCTAGGTAACCATCCCATGTGGATATCGACGTTCTTTTTTTTCCTGGCCGGACTGATCTTTGTCTGTTTTGGCCTTTTAGGGGCGTTGATCGTCCATTTATACTACAACCAATTCAATCCCTCGAATAATAAGCAAAGGCCTGACAGGTGACATCTGCTATGCGCCGGTTGCTGGATTACGCGCATTATGAACGATCTTGAGTATCAAGTGTCTTATGTGGTGATTGCCGTTGATCGGATCCTTTCGCAGATCGATCTCGATCCTCTCTCGCCAACCTACGGATGTGCGCACCTGGCATATTGGCGTGACAAAACAAGCGACGTCGCCGATATGCGCCGTCAGGAGGCCATGCTGACTCTGTCGTTGGTGTATGCCCGCAGCTATCCCTGCTCGCCGTGGGAGAAAGATAAACGGATCATTCATGCTGTGAATGCTCTCGTTGCGTTCTGGGCGGCACAGCAGAATGCTGACGGTTCTTTTGATGAATGGTATAAGGGTGAAAGAGGTTTCGCTGCAACAGCATTTACCGCGCATGCCGCGGCTCGGACCCTTGCACTGGTCGGCGAATATCTGGATCTTGCGGTGCGCGGCCGCGCTCAAACTGCATTGCGGAAAGCGGCCAACTGGCTCGCGAAGCACGATGATCTTTTCAAGGCCAATCACCAGGCCGTTGCCGTCTGTGCGCTGGCGTGGTGCGCAAAAGTTCTTGCGGATGATGCGTACAGGACGGCAGCGCTTAAGAAATATGAATCAATAGCCGCCGTTCAGCGGGCTGAAGGGTGGTTCCCGGAAGTGGGTAATGTGGACATCGGCTATACCTTCCTTACGGCCGAATATCTTGCGATGGCTATGGCCCTCGGGGGTGAATGGCCGCATAGGGAATGTGCGGTGCGGGCGTTTGATTTCGCCTGCAACTGGCTGGATGCGCATCTAATCCTCGGAGAAGAATACGGCATATGCCGCAATCCCTACGTTTCGAGGATCGCCATCGTCCTGCTGGCTCCGCATTCCCGCTACGCGGCATCGCTCCTTGGGGCGCTGGAGAAGCATTCCGTTGGATTCGAAGGTGTGCGTCCGATATTGGCAGATGAGCTGCGCTTGAACCGATGGGCGTATCTCCCTCTGCTGGCGTACGATTATTATACGGAACTAGCGGCGCAAGCAACTGTATGGGCGAACGAAAAAGAGATCCCCTGCGCTGATCGGACGGCACGGACGCAATGTTTTCATGATGCAGGATTGATCCGGATAAGTCAGCGCGATTATTCGGCTGTTTTTGCTCCAGCGACGGGCGGTTTGCTACGTCTCTTCGGGAGAGCGCACGGTGATTGCATCACCGATGTCGGGTATGTGCTCGGCCGCTCAGGAGCACAGGCGACCAATTATGTTTATAACAGGAAGAACACTTTTACCGAGACAGCGGACGGTTTTGAGACAACGTGCATGATCGTCCGCGCGAAGAAGATCTTGCCTTCTTACTGGATGCGGGTCTTGTTGCGATGTGCTTGCTCGACGGCTGTCGGCGCGAGGTTCAGCCGTTCTCTGATTGACGCGTATCGCTTGCGGAAGGGAACTGCTCTCAATCAGTCCGGATCGAATGTCGGGGCCCGCCGGTCGGCCGGCCGGTTGTATCGCAAGATCACCTTGCGTGACGACAGCGTTATCATTGACGACGTGTTGACCTGTGAGTGCGGCGTGCATTCCGAGGACATCTTCGCCTGCAGCGGACGCAATGAGCCGTATCCGGTCGTCCGGGATCTTAGCTGTCTCGTTCGTATACCGGCAGGGAAGTGCTTTCGATTGTCGCTGCGAAAGATATATCGGATTGTGAACGGAGCGTGGGTGTATACCGCGGATCTCCAGAGTGCCGAATAGAACGTTTAGCAATAAGGTGTCATATGCCAATTGAAATAAAGAAGATCAGATCTTTTTGGAACGAGCACCCGCTGCTTGCCGGAGAGATCGACGCGCTGGTGGGATCTGACGAATGGTTCAAGAAGTTTGATGTCATCAAAATTGATGATATCCTCCTGAAAGATATCGATACGTGGGTTGACAAGAATCTTGCCGGGAAGCGGGTCCTCGACGTTGGATGCGGTCCGGGGTTTTGGGCCAGGCAGTTCTCGCGTATCGGCGCAGAATATGTCGGGATTGACATATCGGACCAATCGGTCAAGATCGCCCGGCAGGGGCAGACGTTGTATGGCCTCAAAGGCAGTTTTTTAGTCGGCAATGCCGAACATCTCCCTTTTAGGGACGGCGTGTTCGATCATGTCAATTGCGAGGGCGTGATACATCACACCACCCACACGGACCAGTGCGTTAGCGAGTTCTTCCGCGTGCTGAAGAGCGGAGGGGGATCGGGATGCGTGAGCGTCTACTATCGTAATGTTCTTTTACGCAACCCGGCGTTATTCAAAGCGATCCTGCTGCTCATGCAGAGGTTCCGAATAGGGCTCAAGGGGCACAATCATGAGAAAATGGTGAGAACAGACGATCCGAACGAGTTTGTCAGGATGTACGACGGGGCCGACAATCCGACCGGCAAATGTTATACGCGCGGAGAGGTTGTTCGTATGTTCGGCAGTTTTAAGCTCCTGGCGGTCGAGCGGTATTATTTTCCCCAGCGGGCGATGCCGATAAGACTGCCGAAGTGGATGCATTTTTTCCTATCGAAGAGGATCGGTCTCATGATCATGGTCCGGTTCTGCAAACCATAAGGGTGTTTCAATGTGCGGTATCTGCGGTTTTGTTGGAGGTTCCGGCGACGGTCCTGCAGTTGTTCAGAGGATGGTTGACATATTGCGCCACCGCGGTCCTGATGCGAAAGGCATGCATACAGCGGGTCCCGTTGTTTTGGGGCATACCCGTTTGAGCATACTCGACCTGTCCACGGCGGGCAATCAGCCTATGCCGAACGAAGACAAGTCGCTGTGGCTGGTCTGTAACGGCGAGATATACAACTACAAGGAGACGTCCCAAGACCTCAAAAAGCGCGGGCATGTATTTCGATCTGCTACCGACGTGGAAGTCATCCTGCACCTGTATGAGGAATACGGATTGAATTTATTTGATCACCTTAACGGTATGTTCGCTTTCGCCTTGTGGGACAGCCGGCAATCGACGCTCATTTGCGCGGTAGACAGATTCGGGAAGAAGCCCTTGTATTATGCGCTTCATAACGGGCAGTTTGCGTTTGCTTCGGAAATGAAAGCGCTTATGCATGTTGACTGGGTTTCGAAAGAAGTTGACCCCTGCGCCATCGACAGATATTTATCTTTGCGGTATATCCCGGCGCCGTACACCATTTTTAGGGCGATACGCAAGATGGAGCCGGCAACATGCATGGCGTATCGCAACGGGTCGATCTCCCAGCATGTCTATTGGAAGCCGAGGGCGCTGACGGGATCGACGACAGTAGCCGGAACGAAAACATGTGAGGAAGAGTTTGAGTCTCTTGTGACGGATGCTGTCCGTATCAGGTTGCAGAGCGACGTCCCGTTGGGGGTCTATCTGAGCGGCGGGGTTGATTCGGCCGTAGTCGCGGGGGTCATGCGACGCCTGACCGATGCTCAGAAAGTGTCGTATACGGTTAGTTTCGACTATGAACATGATGAGCATGACCGCGCTTCCCGGCTTGCGCAGTTTCTGCACTTTGAATATAACCCGGTGACCGTGCAGAGCGGCGATTTCGACTTGCTGCCCAAGATAGTCTATCACCTTGATGAGCCGTTCGGCGACTTGTTGTCTATTCCGGCGTATTTGCTTGCGAAAAAAGCAAAAGAAAAATTAACGGTCATCCTGACCGGCGACGGCGGCGACGAGATCTGCAACGGTTATTTGCATCAGAAGATCATGTACCTGCGGTACCGGTACGGCGGATGGTTGCGGTCTCCCGCGTGTGCGCGCTCTGTATCGCGTCTGTTAGCGGGAACGCCGGCCGCCGTTCTGAACATGCTATTCGACTATCCGGACCGGATGGGGTCGGAGGAGAAAAAAAAGCTCGTGTATGCCGCCGGCAACAGTCATGCTCTGGGAGGGTTTTACGAGGGGCTCACCTCCTGTTTTACGCAACAGGATAAGCGAGGACTTTATCAGCCGTCCCTGAGCGAGGCGTTATCGTCTGTCGAGGCTCTCGACCGAGTGTACGAGGGTGATCTACAGCGCTGGGGTGAGTTTCCCTTTCTGTCCCGGCTCAGCTTGCTGGATCTCAAATACTGGATACCGTTCAGTGTCGTGTATCGTCTCGATAAAATGAATATGGCGCATGCGGTGGAAACGCGGAGTCCGTTCCTGGATTACCGTCTTGTCGAATGCGCCCTGAATCTGCCGCCAGCCGCCAAGTTGGATCTGTTCGAGAACAAGAAAGTGATCCGCAGAATGATCGAGAAATTGTATCCGCCGGAGCTCCGTGAGAAGGGGAAACAGGCGTTTTACATGCCGCTCATAGACGAATATCGAAAGGCATTCTTCAGTCTGGCCACAAAATATCTTGACCCCGCAATAATAAGAAAAAGAGGCTTTTTGAATCCGGCCTATGTGCAGGGTCTGCTCGACCGGTTTGATCAAAGGAGCATGCTTATAAACCGACAGCTTGTGTCTTTGATCGTGCTTGAAATATGGTTCCAGGTGTTTGTCGACAAAAACATTGAAACGGTGGGTATTTATGAATGATGTCTTGATGATTTATCCTATTCTTGGAACGATGGACGCAATGGTAATGGACATACCGTTAAGTGTGATCTACGCATCCGCGCATGTTGTCAAAAAAGGATATGACGTTCAGATTCTCGATCTCCGCTGTCACCGCACGCACTGGAAAGAGGTGTTGCGCGGACACCTGCGCAAGCAATATAAGCTGGTGGGCATATCCGTTATGACCGGCTCACCGCTTCGAAACGCTGTGGAAGTTTCAAGGATTATCAGAGCAGAATCACCGGCGACGAAGATCGTTTGGGGCGGCCCGCATCCGACGGTGCTTCCCGAAACAGTTGAGAACCCGTATATCGATTATACGATAAGGGGGTACGGATCGGAACCGCTCCTCAAACTCATTGAGGCGCTCCATGCCGATGAGGAGGATCTTTCGCGGATAGAGTCGCTTTCGTATAAGAAGGACGGGAAGATCTTTCATAACAAGCGGCCGGACAGGTTCGAGATGCTCGATTTTCACGATATCCCATACGATCTCGTGGATATAACCTCTCCGGATTACGCCCGCGGATTTTCAGGTGAAATACTGTTTCCGGTTTTTAGCGCTATCGGATGCCCATATAAATGCGCTTTTTGCATTTCTCCCGCAACGTATACCGTTATTAACGGTCCCAAATGGATGCCGTATGATACGCAGGAAGTGTTGGCGCACATCGAATACGGGATCAAAAGATACGGTGCGAAGCATATCTGTATTATGGATGACACATGTTTTCCGGATCTTGAAAGGATGCGCCGGATATTCCAACTTATTATCGAGAGGGAGCTCAATATCACGCTCGAATTCAGGGGCGCTCGGGTGAACGAGCTCGACAGGATGGATGATGCATTCCTCGAGATTCTTGTTCGTGCGGGAGGCCGCATGCTGATGGTCGGATTTGAATCGGGATCTGACCGTGTGTTAGAGATAATGAAAAAGGGGATATCGAAAGATCAAATTATTCGAGTGAATAGGAAATTGGCTCGATATCCGGAATTGGTGCCGCATTATAATCTGATATACGGGGTGCCGGGGGAACGATACGAGGATCTTCTGGAGACAAAGGAAACAGTGCTTCAGCTGGTTCGCGACAATCCCAATTGTTATATCGGATTTGGCAGCGATTGGAAGCCGATACCGGGTTCGACACTTGTGGATGTTGCGGTGAAGGAGTTTCATTACCGGCCGCCAATAACCATCGAGGAATGGATTGAGATGGACTCCTCAGATGCAAAGAAAATCGTCCATTCATGGTATTCGCGCAAGCATAATGCGCTGATAAAATTAATGCAGATATCCTCTTTTGTGATCGATGATAAGATTTTGAAATCATCCAGGAATAATACATCAATTGTATTTACGATGCTGCGGGTGTCCTCACGGATGTATAAGCCGATCGCAATGATGCGGTTACGTTACAATATCCATCAATTACTCATCGAGTATTATCTCTGGAGATTTTTGCTGTGGGTCTTGCGCAGCTGGAAAAAAACAGAGGATCTGTTTAGAGAAAAGGCCGCGGTCATCGATGAATAGAATAAGATCTTTGTATTCTGTGCTGAAACGGATCAGATATTTCAAACAAATGTACCCTCTCCGTTCTATTGCGAAGGATCTGGTCCTGTTCCCGATAGATTATTACTTTGGCCGGCGTCCCATACGTACGGTCAGAAATATCACGGTGGCGATAACAAATGCATGTAATATCCGCTGCGACATGTGCTACTTCAGCAATGCGCTGACTAATGCGGAGAAACTTCCGTATCCGCTCTTTCAGAAACTCATGGACGAGGTCGCGTTCAGCAAGCCGTGTGTTATCCTGACGGGCGGTGAGCCGTTTACGCACCCAGACCTAGTCAGAATGGTGCAGTATGCGAAAGAAAAAAAACTTGCGGTCCAGATCTTTACTAACGGGACACTGGTCACGCCCGAGCTCGCCGAGTGCCTGACTGGGCTTGGATTGAATTATATTAATTTTACCCTTCTCGGGACGCCCGACGTCCATGACCGGATCGCCCGCGTTGCCGGGACGTATGAACGGTTTAAGAAAAACCTGTCGTATTTCGCGGCACATCGCAAGAAGACAAAGGTTATTTTGAACTACACGATTACGCCGGAGAATATCGGCATGATCGATTATCCGATGGAGCTGGCTGCCGTCCTGAGACTCGACGGCGTTCGCCTCCAGCATTACAACTGCCTGCATGCCAAAGAACTCAAGCGGCACACGTCAGTGATGACGCGCATGTTTGATCTGCCAGCTCAAACGAATGAAACGATCAATGATGCCGATCTGGGGGAGTTCCGTGGACGCCTTCTCGATTCGACGAAGAGGATCGGTCATGTGTATAAGGGCATCGCCGTGCAGTGGGCCCCGACCCTGAGCCGCGAAGAGATCGAAACGTGGTATGGCGACAAGCCGTTCACCACCGACCGGAAGTGTCTCTTTCCCTGGCGCGGGATCGTTGTGGGGGCTGACGGCAGGGTTTATCCGTGTTCCAAAATCTATATGCAGCTGGGGGACATCAACAAGGAACCGCTGGACCTGATATGGAATAACGCAGTTACAAACACTTTTCGGGATAAGTTGAAGAATGGGCTTTTCCCTGCCTGTGCGCGGTGCTGTAAGTTATGAATCCCAAAAGAGAACATCCGCTAACCTATTCAGTGCACAGCCGGCTCAGAGAGCATTATCTGGCAAAGGCGTTTTTCGGGACGCCGGGAGGCAAACTGCTCGATGTCGGGAGCGGGCTGGGGTATCTGACGGAGGCGTGCCGCCCTTATTTTGATACCTACGGCGTTGAACGGGATATCCGGTCAGTTTGTCAATCCCGGGAGCGCGGCGCTGGTCACATGGTGCAGTCCGACGCGTCGCGGCTGCCGTACAAAGCCGCGGCATTCGACCGGATCGTGTGTTCGGAAGTCCTCGAACACCTTCCCGACGGTGTCGATCGGGAGACGCTCGTTGACATCGGCAGAGTCACGAAAGAAGGCGGACAGATCTTCATCACCGTCCCTGCTAAAGAGGGGATCCGCTCGGGATCAAGGCTGAGGAACCTCGGGCACGACGATCCCTCGGGAGGTGAGTTTCACTACCGCAGCGGCTATACGGCGGCAGAGTTGCTGACGATGGTCGCCGGGATACCGGGCCTGCGGGTGAAGAGCAGGAGGTATTCCATGGTCCTCTGCGCGGAGATCTTCATGGATCTCCTCAAATGGTTGTACGCAAAAAAGTACTCTATGAAAGAGCATTCGGATATAATGGAGATCAAAAACACGATTTCTTTTGCTGTGTGCAAGACGTTGTTCCCCGCGCTCCTCGGGTTTTTTCTGTTCGAGGACCGGCTTTTTGCGCGGTTGCTCAAGGGGCACATCCTGATCGTCGTTCTGGAGAAAGTTGCGGTATGAATAATTTCATGAGGATCATTTTTAAGAATTACTCGTTCGGGCAAGCGCTTCGCTCGGAGTTTGAAGAGGATCTCGGATTTATTGTTCGTTATCTTCCGGGCATACTCGGCTGTGGATTGCGCTACCTTGTGTATAAGATGCTGTTCAAGAAAATCGCATCGATACCGTTCGTGTATCCGGGCGTGCGATTTGTTTTCATGAAAGAGATCAGTCTGGGCAAAAATGTCCTCGTTAATACAGGCAGTTATGTGTATGGGAAAGGCGGCATAGACATAGGAGATAATGTCCTTATTTCTCCGAACTGCTGCATTGTGGCGGGCGATCATCCGCGTGATCTTGATCAGGCGATCATCGAACAGTCTTCCCGCGGGCAGCGCATCGTTATCTGCGCGGATAGTTGGATCGGAGCGAACAGCGTGGTGCTTGGCGGGGTGACGATAGGTGAGGGCTCGGTCATCGGCGCGGGGGCGGTGGTGACGAAAGACACGGAGCCGTATTCGATCAATGTCGGCACGCCGGCAAAGAAAGTTGGGGGCCGAAAAGGGTTGCTGTCTCAGGGGAAGGTGTAGCGTTGCTGGATGTAGTTAAAAAACACATCGACAGACGGCTCCGGCTCCCTCAGTTGAGAGGATTTACGGACAAGGATTTTGATTCGCCGTCGCACGCCCGTATCCAACAGGAGATCTTTGAGCAGAAGCCGGTCCTGCAGTTCCTGTACCGGGAATATGCCCGGCTCTTTATCAGGTCGGCGTCGGCCGTTCCGCCTGCGGGAAGGATGGTCGAAGTCGGTTCGGGGCCCAATATCCTAAAGAAGTTTGTTCCAAACATTATTACATCAGATGTCGCTCGGCTTGATGGGGTTGATCTCGTGTTTTCGGCATCGAAGCTCCCATTTAAGGACGCATCTCTTGACCGGCTATTTTTTATGTATGTGTTTCATCATGTAAGCGATGCGGAGGGTCTGTTAAATGAAGCGTATCGATGTTTGAAAAACAACGGTGAAATGGTTATTATTGACCCCGCGATCAACGCCTTTTCGAAGTTCTATTATAGCTATATGCATGTCGACATGCTTGACGTTCATGCGGAAAAGTGGGGATTCTCAGGGGGGGGGGGCGACTGTCCGCGAGCAATATTGCCCTCCTGTGGATCGTTCTTGAGAGAGACAAAGAACTTTTTCATAGAAAATTTCCCCGCTTCCAGGTTGAGGAAACGGAATACGTGAACTGCATCTCCTTCCTGTTATCAGGCGGTTTTAGATTGCGTCAGCTGGCTCCGGCATGGTTCATCAAGGGGCTGTTCCGTTGTGAGAGATGGTTTATGAAGCGGGTAAGCAGATCGATTGCGGTGTCCATGTCAGTCGTTATCAGGAAAAAAGCAAACGGTGCTTCACATGATGAGTAGGAAATTCGGCTGGATCTATGCGTGTCTTGAATATGTCGTCTTTGCGGCGGTTTTTTTTGCCCTTTTTGCGCTGCGGAATGACTATAACCTCGAAGACGGCATCATATTCTGGAAATACGCGTATTATAAGATAAAAGGACGGGTGTTCCTGCCGCTCTTGGAGTACACCATGCTTGCGGGGCATCCACTGTGGGTCGATATACATATAGCATTCTACAAGTTATGCACAAAGTTCGTTCCCTCGATTAGCGTAAAAGACGCGTGCAATATTGTTGGATCGCTCGTTGGCGCCCTGAGCGCTTTTTTCTGCTGTAAGACCGTGCGCCTTATGAAGGAAGAGTTCAAGGATGCCCTGCTCTGTATCGCTTTTTTCGTGTGTTCGTACAGTTTCGTTATATTCGGAACGACGGTGAATACGGGGATCTTTGCCATCTTTGCCGTCAATTTCTTCCTCTACTATTATCTCTCGTACGCGCAGAAAGGGTTCCCTCTCTACTCCGCGGTCTTCTTGGGGGTCATTTTTACCGTTGCGTGTGTCTTCTATGTGTCGCCGTCCTTGACGGTGCCTGGTGTTGTCGCAGGTTTTATGTTGTATGCCCGTCGAGCGGGATGGAGAACCTATTGGATTTTCTGCCTGGCGCTCTTTGCCCTGACCTCCTATCTTTCCGCGTATGTCCTGTATAACGCCATATACAAATATGTCGGCAATTCCGACATAACGCTGTTTGACTGCATCGGGATGATGATCTTGTATTCCGGGATAAATGTCCATTTTACGTTCACACAACGGATATCGCAGATCTTCTCGAACATGGGAGGGCAGTTTTTCGGGGGTGGATATATAGCTTTCTACATGGGAGCGGCCATTTATATTTTATTCTATCTCCTTTTCATGAGGATACTGGTGTGCAAGCTGTACAGACAGAAAGAATTATTGATAATGTTGCTGCTTGTCCTCACAGGCATCGGGATGAATTGTTTCAGCAGCGTTGTCCAGTATCCGAAGGCGATCCTTGGGCTGCTCATGCCGATGTCATATGTTCTCTATAAATCGATCTCAATGGCTGAAAGACCGGCTATCCTCAAAAAACATAAGAACTCTGTTGTTGCCATCTTTTTGCTGCTGATGGTCGGTGCGAACATTTACATTATGAAAAATCCGCACTGTGCGCATTTGTATCGTCCGCAGGCGCCGAATGATGTAGCGACGATGGGTTTTTATCGGTATGTGCATGACCATGTTCCCAAGGATGCCGTCGTTCTTTACGATGCGAGTTATGTGGGGCGGAATTTCGGCAATTTCCTCCTTTTCTTTTCGGAGAGAGAAAGCATTACTGACACTGACGACGGCATACTGTTCCTGGGCGGAAGGAACGCTTTCGGGGAATTCTATAAGCATGCCGGCAGCACCTATGGTAGTATATACCTCGTTGCAACACGGGGAGCCTTTCAGAATATCTTAGTGCCGTCAGATGCCCGGTTCAGTTCGTACGCTGTTTTTTGTAAGATGGGGCAGTACGGCGGGGTGGCTCTGTATAAATACTCCGGCATGCATCCGTCGCGTGATTTTGTCGGCCGCTATTTCCAGGACGGAGATATCGAAAGCAACAAAGCGCATCTGAGAGTGATGAACAAAAGTTTTACGCATAAATTTGAATGGTTGCCTATTCGTTGGAACGGGCAGAAGAGTTTGATCATGATACCGATAATCGACAAGAAAAACAGTGAAGTAAAAGACAAAGTATTGTTTTATTGGTGAGGCCAGTGTATCTGGCTTGTATCGACTACAACGGGGCATGGGGGACGTATATGGAAAATGATATTTATAGCAAGCAATTACAGCAGAAAAGGCTTGATGACGCGGGCGATTTTCCCAAGGTGGTCCTGGTGGATACGGTGAGTATGTGTAATCTCCGCTGCAGCATGTGTTTTCACCAGAATATGAAAAGGAAAAAGGGGATCATGCCCTGGGATCTTTACACAAAAATCATCGATGAGATTGCGGTCGAGAACAAGGACGCCCGAGTGTGGCTGGTGTTCTTCGGCGACCCGTTCGTCATCAAGAGAACAAAACCGAACATTTTCGAGGAGATCGCCTACGCAAAGAACAAGGGCCTGACCGATGCAGTCCTGAATACGAACGCGAACCTGATGGACGAGGAGGTGTCCCACCGGCTGATCGAGGCGGGGCTTGACGCGATCTATATAGGCCTTGATGCGTTCAATGCCGAGACATACGTAAAGCTAAGAGTGGGGGGCGATTATCAGAAAGTGGTCGCCAATGTCCTCGGGTTGCTGCGGCTCAAGAAAGAGCTCACATCCAATAAACCGGGCGTGTATGTTCAGTTCGTTGTCATGGACGAAAACGAGAAGGAAGTCGATGATTACAAGAGATTCTGGAGCGAACAAGGCGCTATCGTCAAGATCAGGCCGAAGGTGAGCTGGGCGGGGATGATCGATGCCCCGAAACAGATCCTTGACAATAAAGACCGGTGGCCATGTCATTGGGCGATGCAGACGCTGTCCATTACCGACACCGGCGATGTCGTCCTCTGTCCGTGCGACCTGGACGCGCGGTTTGTTGCGGGCAATGTGAGGAAGAGCACGTTGAAAGAGGTGTGGAACGGCAAGCTTAAGGAACTGAGGACGCTCCACCTGACCGGACAATATGAAAAGCTGCCGGAGATGTGCAGGATCTGCAGGGACTGGCAATCGGCACGGTCAGATTATTATTCGCTGAATCCCTTATAGCTGTTCGTCATCGCTCTTGCTGGACCGGTTCCCCATGAATCCTCAATTACACTACAGAGTTCCCGAACATTTATCAGGTTGTTTTGAGTCGATCCTGCGGTTTTACGGGGTTGATGGGGTTGCGTGCGGCGGGATGGTCGACAGTCCTTCGCATGACGGCGTAACATTTTTTAATGGCATCGTGTCCGGAGATCGGTCATTCTGGGAAAAGACGGTAGAACGATACGACGCTGTTATCGATCTTTCCGGTTCGTTTTTTTCTTCGCGGGCACGCCGGTTGGCTTCCCGGCGGGTTTCAGTAACGAGCGTCAGATACATCCCCGATTACTTCCCCCACAGAACAGTGCTGATCGAAAAGATCGCGGAGTGTTCATGCGCTCTGCCTCCCGCCGACAGCTCTCCGGGCGCCGAGATCATGATTGCCGCCAATGACAGGCAAATGCCAATATTGCTTTATGAAAGACGGGGGCGCAGAAAGATCGTGTATTCGACCGTACAGCTGTTTGCTCCGGAGAGCGCTCTCTCGGCATGCCGGCTCATGCACGTCGACTGGATATGGAGATCAATTGAGGTTGCGACCGGACGGGCGTTGCGTCATCACGCATGGGCGCGGATGTGCGGTATGCGGATAGATGATGTCGTTGGAGATTCCCGCTATAATTTCTTGCGGCCTTTGGGTGACATTTCTTCAAGAGTACTGCTTGCGGTCGATCTCGGGCAGCTGCGGAGAACGTTCTATACCGAACTGCTCCGTCTGTCTGGAGAGGTCTGCGTCCATGCGTCGACCCATTTTAAATATGTGCCAATCGACAAGACACGCCTGATCTACATGCAGTGGGAAGGATCGGAATATCAGGGAAAAGAGCTGGAGGCAGTGTTTCGGCAATATGATGCTTTTTTTGCTTCGATACCGCGAGGAAAAAGATCCGAGGTCCTGAGCGCGCACGGATTCCAGGTCGGGCTGTCCGCCTTGCCGTATCTTCGGAAACGCGGGGTGCAGTATCTCATTTCGCCCTTCTTGCCGGGGGAGTCGTTTACGGCGCAGGTACATGAAAAGTTCGGGGCGTTCCCCTATAATAACGTTAATTTCCATTTCACGAAGCACAGCGGGATGTATCTTTTCTACAATCAGCTCATAAAAAAGAGGCATGATACGTGGGGGCACGACCGCCGCTACCCTCTGAGCGTCACCGAATCATCTACGACCGATATTCTTTTTGATCTCAAACTCTTCGAAAAACCGGACACGTATCTGAAACCGGTGCGTGCGATCATTAACAGAATGGATAATTTAAGGAATTTATGTTACATTGTCGGTTTTCCGTTCGTTATATTTACTCACGAAACCGCGCTTAATTATCTCGGGGAAGAAGGATGGGGCGAGGTGTGTTGTCATTTGAGGGACAACGTGTTTCCGAACTATCGTCTTGCGAAGATGTCCGATATCCTGCGTGAAATGAGCGTCGCGAGCAGATAAACTCACTACTGATGGGAGTGCGTATGGGGAGAAACAGTGTTGTGCCGGAAAAGAAGAGATTGAATAAGATGGGAAAAGTTTTTTTTACTGAGAAGGCAATGACCATTGATAAGGAGCAGATGTTAATGGTGGTGCGTGAGGCGATTGACTATGTGCGGGGTCCCCGGGCGCTTGAAATGGGATACACCGGCCGAGGATGGACCGATGCTTTGTTGCAAAAAAAAATTCACCTTACCGTCATGGAGGGGTCTGTCGAGAATATTCGGCATGCGAGAGAGAAATACGGCGATTCGCTGGATGTGAGACATATGCTGTTTGAAGAGCTTGATTCACAGGAGGAATACGACACGGTGCTGATGAGCTGTATCTTAGAGCATGTGCAGGATCCGGTCTGCGTGCTGAAGAAAGTCCGGCGTTCGCTTAAAAAGGACGGGACAGTCGTCATCATCGTTCCCAATAAGATGTCCCTTCACCGGCGGATAGGGTATCATATGAAAATGATCAAGTCGTTCGATGAGCTGGCTCCGCAGGACATCGAAGTGGGGCATCGACGGCACTATGACACGGAGAGCATGTTGCAGGATATGTGCCGGGCGGGATTTGACGGGAGATTTGAAAAAGGCATATTCCTGAAACCGCTGTCATCCGATAAAATGATGACGTGGCCCCGAGAGATGTTGTGGGCATTCAACGAGGTGGGGAGGTATCTGCCTGAGTGGAGCGCCTTTCTGCTTTTTACCGCATCGAAGAAGTGACATTGAGCCGACATGAAGAACAATCCAAAAAGGAATGATATGGAAAAGCACCCCCGGAAAATCGAGCATTACGGGTCGGATACCGACATGGTGAAGCTGTTTAAGGACAACCAGGCGTTCCCGCGGATGGCTGTCATTAATACCACCTTCGTGTGCAACGCGGTCTGTCCGCACTGTCCCTATACCAATTCGGACATCCGGAGCGAGAAACGGGCGAAAGATTACCCGTTCATCAGTAAAGAGGTTTTTAAGAAGATTGCCGATCAGGTGGGCGCGCAGAAAAGGATCCTCCGGGTATCGGGTGCCGGCGAGCCGCTGATGCACAAGCGCATAGTCGAGTATATCGAATACGCGAAATCGGCCGGCTGCCAGGTCGGACTGATCACCAACGGATCGTTGATGACGGAATCAGCGGCCCTGCGGCTGCTTTCCTGCGGGATCGACATGATCGAGTTCAGCGTTGACGCCGCGGATGAAGAAACGTATCAGGTGGTCCGCAAGGGGCTCAACTTCGCGAAGACGCTCGGCAATATCACTAGGACGGTCGAGTTGCGCAATGAGATGAAGGCGCCTGCAAATATCATCGCAAGCGTGGTCAATCAGAAAGTGATCGCCGAAAAGGTGCCGTTCATCGTGGCGTTTTGGGAGAAGGTGGTTGATAGTGTCCAGGTCCGGAAATATCTCACGTGGGATATAAACGATCTGTCAGATTCGGGGGACATCACGCCGTATCTGAACCCCGATGCGCCATGCCCATTTCCTTTTGACCGCATGCTGATTGACACCAATGGCGACGTGCGTTTCTGCGTGTACGATATTATCGGGCGGACGAGATGGGGGAATGTCATGGAAACGCCGATCTCGGAGATATGGCAGAATGAACATTTCGCCGAGTTGAGGGATATCCATCAGAAGAAAGAGTTTCACCGGATGGCGCTGTGCCATAATTGCCTTGACCGGCAGTTCCGTTCGTGGAAATACAATTATTTCCATTTAAAAGACAAGGCGTCTCAGGAAAAGCAGAAAAAACACAAGCTCAATTGAAAACCATGAATTCGGCCGACAGCGTCATACTGATAACAGGTGCAGGCGGTTTTTTGGGGGGGCGCCTTGTTTCCATCTTTGAGAAGAAGATTTCTCATTGCCGTTTGATCGCGGTGCGCAGAGGAGGCATTGCCGCGAATCCTTTTTCGAACAATGTAACCATTGTGGACGGTGATCTTCGTGCGGCTGCAACCTGGTCCCGGTTGCCGGATAGCATCACTCATGTGTTTCACGCGGCTGCCAGGATCCCTTGGCAGAAAGATGAGAAGAATCGCGCTGCGGTTGCCGAAGACAATATTATCCCGCTGGCTCATTTGATCGAGTACAGCCAGCGCTGGCCCGGGTTGCGGCAGATTGTTTTCAGTTCTTCTGTATCCGTGTATTCCCCCTCAAAGGAATATCTTTCGGAACGGTCCCGGACGCTGCCAGAGAATATCTACGGCGCTTCTAAACTTGCGGGCGAATCTTTACTAACCTGTATGTCTGTCCGGGGGGTCAAAACCGTATGCCTGAGATACAGTTCTTTGTACGGGGCCGGTCAATATCCCGGGACCGTTCTGCCGCTGATGGTGGGAAGGGCCTTGGAGGGAAAAGACATCGTTGTGTACGGAGACGGCGGCAGGACTCAGGATTTTTTGGAGTGTGATGACGCCGTATACGCGAATCTTTTGGCGTACGAAAGAAATGCCGAAGGAGTGTTTAACATAGGATCCGGGACTCCTACTTCAATGAAAGAGCTGGCGATAGCCATAAGTGATGTTTTTTCGGAAGGGCGATCAAAAGTTGTTTGCGCTCCGGAAAAGAGAGAGAATGATCCCGGGTGCAAGATGGATATTTCGAAAGCACAGGAACAGCTGCAGTACTTTCCCGCATATCAGCTCCCGGCCGGATTGAAAAAGTTAAAGGAAGATCAGTCAGTCAAGGGAGGAAGTAATCATGCATAGAGTGCTTGTTACGGGAGTTGGAGGGAATGTTGCGCAGGGGGTCATCAAAGCCCTCCGTGCGGGGAAGCGCCCATATTATATCGTCGGCATCGATATGGAGCCGCTCTCCGTGGGATTTTCACTCGTTAATTCCCATTATGTGACGGCCCGGACCGGCGATTTCGCATTCAAAGAGCAGCTTTTTGCCATTCTCAAGCAAGAGAGGATTGAAGCGATCTATGTCTGTTCTCCGGGTGAACTGGGTTTTTTCAGTCAATTTCAGAACGAGATCGAAGCGACAGGCGCCGCGGTTTTTGTCAATCCGCCGGATGTGGTGCGGATCGGTTCCGATAAACTGCTGACCGTCCGCTTTCTGAAAGAGAACGGTTTTTGCTTTCCCGCAAGCGTCGAAGCGGCTGACGGTGACGGGGTCAAGGCGCTCATTAACGCTTACGGTTTTCCGCTGTTGCTGAAGCCGCGTGCAGGATTCACTTCCAAAAACGTATTTATCGTGCGGTCCCTAGAAGAGATCAGGGCCGCGAACATTCTTGTTCCCGATCTGATAGCGCAGCGGTATCTGCCGGACCACTCCCGTGAGTATACCGCCGGAACGGTTTCAGGGGCTGATAAAAAAGTGAGGGCTGTCATTGTTCTGCATCGCGATATCAACCAGGGGACCACGTACCGTACGGAATTGGTCGAGGATCCTGCCTTGAGCGTGCAGGTCGCAAAGATTGTTGAGGCGCTTGGCTCGGTGGGTGTCTGCAACCTGCAGTTTCGCCTGTGCGACGGGCAATTGTACGTTTTCGAAATCAATCCGCGTTTCTCTGGGACGTGCGGGATCAGGTATCTGTATGGATTTAACGATGCCGAATTGGTCTTCGACCTCATAAAACTGAAAATTGATGTAAATCAGCCGGGTCTCAGTAAAGGAGTAGTGCTTCGTTATTGGAACGAGATATTTATCGGCGATGAGGATTTTTCCGGGATGAAAGAAGGTTCGAGACCGCACCGCGGTTTGCAGACGGTGATAAAAGGGCCTGTGGCGACGGCGCCGCAGAGGAAAAAATAATGGAAATAACAAAACTGAGTGACTTGATAAAAAGCGACCTAGACCGTTTCACACAGACATTTGCCCTGCGTGGGCAAGCTTTTTCTCGGTGCCGGGTTTTCTGGGAAAGCTTTGTGTTTAAGGCCGGTTTTCAAGCAGTTTTTCTATATAGAATCAGCCATTGGCTTCACGAAAGAAAATGGAATTATACGGCATGGTTCGTTACGCGGCTGAATATCGCATGGACGGGGGCGGAGATAGAATATAACGCGCACATAGGCCCCGGCATGTTCATTGCCCATCCTGTCGGGATCGTGATCGGCCGTGGTACAGTCATGGGGAAGAACGTGACGCTGTTCCAGGGCGTCAGTTTCGGTGTGAAGAGCTGGCATCCTGCCGCGATCGGGAAATTCCCCCGCGTGGAGGATAATTGCTATTTCTTTGCGGGTTCCGCCGTCATGGGGAACGTCCGCATCGGCAGCGAAAGTGTGGTTGCCGCACATGCCGTTGTTGTCTGCGATGTCCCTGAAGGGAGCTTGGCTGCGGGAGTGCCTGCGAAGATCTATCCCGGCAAGGGGAAGGATGCGATCGCATCCTGGAGCCGGGCCGTCTGAAACACGGCTGAATATGGAAGGGTGCGGATATGTGCGGCATATGCGGATACACAGGCAAGGATGATGCCCCGTCTGTCATCGAGCAGATGATGGATGTCATACGCCATAGAGGCCCTAATGATACGGGTTTATACAGCGATGCCGATGTCAGCCTCGGCATGGTGCGCCTTTCGATTATCGATCTTGGCGGCGGGAGTCAGCCGCAATTCAACGAAGGCAAGAGCGTTGTCGTTATCTTTAACGGAGAGATCTTTAATTATATCGAATTGAGACGAGACCTTGAGGCAAAAGGGCACTGTTTCAAGACCTTGAGCGACACCGAAACGATTGTTCACGGCTACGAAGAATACGGCGCAGCGCTTCCCCACAAGCTCAACGGCATGTTTGCCATTGCGATCTGGGACATTCTGAAAAAAAAGCTCATCCTCATACGCGACCGTTACGGCGTCAAACCTCTGTTCTACTCTTCGCACGCCTCCCGGCTGGTTTTTGGTTCAGAGATTAAGGCGCTGTTGAGGCATTCTTCCGTTACGCGGGAGATAGACAACGAAGCGCTCTCCCACTATTTCTCCCTGCGGAACGTCCCCGCCCCGTTCACTGTCTACAAGAATATACGTTCGCTGCTTCCCGGCCACATGCTGGTGTGGGACGGCACGGAGAGCACCGTCAGCCGCTGGTATACACTCCCGACGGCGATTGCCTGGAGTGATGTGGACGAGGACGTTCTTGCCGACAGGATAGACGGGCTCTTGCATGATAGCGTCAAGCTTCGCCTGCGGTCGGACGTGAGCTACGGCGCCTATCTTTCGGGGGGAATCGATTCATCAACGATTGTTGCCATCATGTCTCGTTATGCGCCCCAGCCGGTAAAGACGTTCAGTTTGACATATGCGGATGCACCCAAACACAAGGTGGACGCCTATTACGCCCGCAAAGTCGCCGAGATGTACGGAACAGAACATCACGAGTATGTCATGGAGATGCGAGAGATGCGTGACGATCTTGAGAAGATCGTCACGCATCTTGATCAGCCGTTTGCCGGAGTCGTTGCTTCATACTGGTTGTCGCGCTTTATGCGGCAATACGTGACCGTCGCGCTTTCCGGCGACGGCGCCGACGATTTTTTCGCCTCGTACGGTCATCACCGTCTTGTCCGGCCGATCGCCGCTTTGCAGAAGGCGCGCCGCGAAAAAAGTCCGGAGCAGGCCGTCGATTTTGGTTTCTTCAGTGACCGGAAGGAGTTTGTGCGGGATCTCTCGCGGTATGCGCCGTGGGAGTGGCGGCTCTCGTATGCGGCATATATGGACGGTGAAAAGGAGATGCTCTTCTCCGATGCCGGCCGCGGTCTTTTTATGCCGCACTCGACATCTGAATTCTTGAAGGGGATTTATAACCAGTCCGGGGATCGAGAGGACGAGTTGAACAACATGCTCTATCTTGATATCAACACCCTTCTTCCCAACGAGATCTTGTATTTTAACGATATGCTGTCGATGGCGCACTCCCTTGAGGTGAGGACCCCTTTTCTCGATTACCGGATTGCTGAGTTGGCTGCGTCGATACCGGGATCGCTCAAGATCAAAGGCCGCGTTCTGAAATACATTTTGCGTAAGGTTGCGGTCCGCTATGTTCCGCAAGAGATAATCAATCGGCCCAAAGAGGGTTTTGTTCTTCCGAAGAACACATGGTTGCGGGAGGGGATGTCGCCCATGCTTCATGATGTCCTATCGAAAGAGCGGTTATCGGTCCACGGCTATTTCAATCTCGATTACGTTGATTCTTTGGTCCGACATTTTCTGGCGGGCGACGATTCTCTGACGTTCAAGATATGGACTATGATGGTTTTTCAGGTTTGGTATGAAGGATACTTGTCGGGCAGTTGATCTGTTAGTGGGGGACGAAAAGATTCATCGCGAGAAATTTGCGTTGCCCGCATGTAGTTTACCCACCTGACGTCTTTCGATAAATACGTGCCCTTTACGGTCGGTTTATTGTTGAGATATAAGAGTAACTATGATATATTCTTATAGATTTTTGTCTGGTATGGGTGTGGTTGGTAAATGCAGCGCCTGTTTTATGGAAATTTTTGTGTGAAAAGAACGTCTAAAGCGAGCAGTTTCACCCGTGGCATTAAAGCTGTTTTTTTTGACTTTGGCGGGACTCTGGTTTATTTATCTCCCTCAAAAGAAGAACTTTTCTTTAAGGCGACGAGGTCGATCGGACTTCGGCTCAAGCGAGATGAGATAAAACTTGCCTACCGGGTGGTAAATTATTGTAATAAATACTCTTCGGTGAAGATCCGAGACGCAAATGAACGGAGCCGCTTTTATCAGGAGTACAACAGGCAGCTTTGTGAAGTGCTCGGTATCTCCAGTTGTTTCGACACATTGCATCCCATTGTTGCATCTCTATTTAGCAATAGCAAAAAATGGAAAGTTTTCAAAGATGTTCTGACCGTCCTGCCCCGGCTCAGAAAGAGCCGCGTTATGCTTTCGGTTGTCGCTAACTGGGACGCCAATTTGGGTGTTTTGATGGAAGGGTTGAAAATCAAACATTTTTTTGATCTGGTAGTATCCTCACAGGAACTGGGAATCGAGAAGCCCGATCCAGAGGTATTCAAGCGGGCGGTGGCCATGTTGCCTCGTGCACAGAAAATGTCTGAGGTTATGTACATCGGCAACGAATATGAACTGGACATTGTTGGTGCCCGCGCTGCCGGGTTTGTGCCGGTATTGATCGACAGAGACATGCAGTGCCCTCATGCGGATTGCATGCGTTTTGACTCGCTTGGATCGTGGTATAATGATGCAATAATAAAAAAAGGTCTTTATCTGAAGGGGGATAAATGAAAACAATTTTGGTCACCGGCGGCGCCGGCTTCATCGGAAGCAATTTTGTCAGGTACATACATAATAACTATCCTCGGTATAAGATAATCGTTCTGGATGCCCTGACCTATGCCGGTGATATTGACAACCTGCCGGTCAATCTCAACGAGTGTAATGATCGCAGCCGAGTCAAATTCTGGTACGGCAACGTCCGGAACGGTGAACTGGTCGATACGCTTGTTTCTCAATCTGATATCGTTGTTCATTTTGCCGCCGAAACCCATGTTACAAGGTCAATATACGACAATTTCCTTTTCTTTGAGACGGATGTGCTGGGTACGCAAACGATCGCAAATGCTGTTCTGAAATATCGTTCGCAGATCGAACGGTTTATACATATTTCGACCTCTGAGGTGTACGGCACTGCAAGAAAGGATTGGATGGATGAGGAGCAGCCCCTGATGCCGATGAGTCCGTATGCGTCGGCAAAGGCGGGGGCGGACCGTCTTGTTTATTCATATTGGGCGACATATGAACTGCCGATCATTATTATTCGGCCGTTCAACAATTACGGACCTTATCAGCATCTCGAAAAGGCAGTATCGCGTTTCATAACGAGTTGTATCCTCAATGAACCGATCAGGATCCACGGCGACGGCAGCGCAGCGCGTGATTATATCTATGTCGAGGATACGTGTGGAGCCATTGATTCCCTGATGCATGCCGACATCAAGAAAGTTAAAGGAGAGGTGTTTAACGTCGCCTCCAGTGTGCATCGCTCCATGCTTTCCATCGCCCAGGATATTATAAAGCTTATGAAGAAAGATGAGTCGCCCATTACTTTTATCGGGGATCGTCCGGGACAGGTCTTCAGGCATACCGGAGATATCTCAAAAATAAGAAACGTAATCGATTGGGAGCCGAAGGTGTCATGGGAAGAAGGGCTTAAGAAAACAGTAAAATGGTATAAGGAGAACAAGAAGTGGTGGGAAAAGCAGCTATGGATGCGGACGGTTCCGATCATCACGAAGAAAGGCAAAAGGGAACTGCATTAATCATATTTGTCGGGTGTTGCGTGTGCCGATATGGAATGGAGCTCGTAAACGAGAAATGACCGCTGGTTATCACCTGGTCTCAAGATCGATAAGGGGATCCTGTTTTGCAAGACGAAAAGCTGAAAGGTAAATTTGATTATAGTGTGTCGCTGTTGTGCTGGGCATACAATGAGGAATTGAACATATATGAATACCTTGAAAAGGCCGCGTCCCTTCTCAACTCTGCTGTTAACGATTATGAAATCGTTCTGATCGACGACGGCAGCACCGACGGGACGTTCGACATTGCAGCGAAGTTCCAAAAAACGAACCCGCGGCTGAATATATTCAAGAACGAGAGGAATTTGAATGTCGGTGTGTCTATCCCGCGGGCGATCTCGTTGGCGTCGAAAGATTATCTGTTCTGGCAGACCGTCGACTGGTCGTATGATATTTCGAATCTGCGGCGATTCTTAGAGTATCTAAGAGAGTACGATGTTGTGCAGGGTGTTCGCAGACGTCCTGTCGCGGTCAAAGCCGAGACGCTCAAACCGATCGCCGGCTTGATGAAATTGCTGGGGATGAAACATCTCACCAAACGTTCCGACACGGTGAGGAAGGCGGTCATCTCCGTCGTGAATTATGTTGTTATCAGAACCTTGTTCCGGGTTCCCGTGTCCGATTTTCAGAATGTCACCTTTTATCCGACAAAATGGCTTCAAACAATAACTCATGAAGCCAAGAGCGCGTTTGCCAATCCCGAGTGCCTCATCAAAGCATACTGGCAAGGGAAATCGATAAAAGAAGTGCCTATTAGTTTCATTCCCCGGAGCAAAGGAAAAGGCAGGGGAACGCGATACACAGCGGTGTTCTCTGCGATCAAGGATATCCTGAGGTTGTGGTTTGTGTGGGTGGTGTTGGGAAAACGAGGAGTTGTCACGAAGGGAAAAGTATATCGTTTGGCCCCCAAAGAAAGTCAGGTTTGATTTTTTTGCCGCAAGAAAATCTCAATCTGCCTTGTCCTCAGTTAATCAATCATATTCTTCAGTGGCAGAGGTGATTATTTGATTATCGCGGTGTGATGTTGATTGCCCGGAAACGGCTACATCTATGATTAAGAGTATTTACGGCTACATTATTCCCTGTTTCATATTTATGTTTTTTGCAGCTCTATTTGTTTGCGTGCGGCCGTATTGTCAGGGTTCTTTAACGGTTGGTTATTGCGATTTTCCAATTTTGATGCACAAAATAGCCATTGCGACAAAAGATGCTGTTGGTCCGATCCAAAGCCATTCATTGTGGCTGGAAATGGCAAAAGAACAGGTAGCAGGTAAAACGGTTGATTTGTATTTAGGGCATATTTTATACATTCCTCTTAACTTGCTTTGTTATCATTTGTTTGAAATGTTTTTTGGATATGTTCCTTATAGATTTGCAGGCATTTGTTTGAACGCGGCTATAAGTGCGATAGGGCTTGTCATGTTCTATGTTGTATTACGCCGTTCTCGTATGAGTATGCTGGGCTCAATAATTGGGGTGTTATTATTGGGTTTCTCGTGGCTGTACGCTCAGAATTCACTGCAGAACGATGCCGGCATATACGCGGCTTTTTCAGTGCTCCTTGTAATATTTTTTTTCAGTATATTGTTGATGCAAAAAGTGAGCATTATAAGGATCGGATTGTTTTGGTTTTTTTTCGCATGTGCGTCGCTCTTTTACATGAATACTGTTCTTCTCATTCCGGCGATCTTTGCCACGTTCTTCTTCCTTAATTACGGGATGAAATGGTCGGTGGCCTTTACGGTGGCTTCTTTCGTGTGCGGTTTTCTGCCTGTTTTTTATTCGTATGAAGCTATTCTGCGCGTCCTTGCGTCGCACGGGGTCTGGGTCTACAGCAGCAATATATTCGATCTGTTTGCATATGTATCCTCGTATATAAAAGGCTCATGCGGGAGCGTCCATTCGATATGGGGGAATATGCTGCTTATTCCCCTCAAGATTGGACAATTATTAATACCATTATATAGCAACGGAATAGTCTATGTTGTCGGGCTCGGGGTGTCTTATTTTGCATGCTATGCAGGTATGCGAAAAGTGATACAGCAAAGGGATGCCACGACGATCTTTTTCTGCATCATCTTCATCACCAGTTTGCTGTACAATGTTTTTATAGTCAAGTACGTCAATTATACTCATTTAAGCATGCCCCTCCTAGTGGCAGTATGTTACCTGGTTGCGCTGGAGTGCGAGAGGGTCATGTGCAACTCGTTGCGCGACGGGCATGCATTCCCGGTGCGGCAGTACAGTTGCTTTGCTGTCGTCGGCGTGCTTGCTTTGAACTATGGGATCGGGGTTCTGAGTCCCGGCGCAAGATTTATGAGCGAATTCTGCAAGATCCCGTCGACGGATAAGACGATGCTCAATAGGGAGGTGTTTTCTTATATAAAGAATAACACTGATAGATACGGAATAGTCATATATGATTCCGGTTATATTGACCGGATACTGGGAAGTATGTTGTTGCTCTACGCTGACCGTCTGAGTCCGCTGAACTTTAACCCGAACGTTTTGTTCCTCGGGGGGCCGCGGCCGGTAAATAAACATGCCGATATAGCTACAGATAAACCGCTGAAGACGTTGGTCGAGCGGGCGGGTGGGGCTGCGCTATATGTGCTGTCAACGCGAACGTTTTGTGATTCTATCGCGATACCGTCCGATGATTCGCTCTCGTATTACTGCGTGTTCAATAAGGCCGGCACCTATGCTCAATGGGGGGTATTCGAGCTGGATAGCAAGAATATATTTTCGCGAGATGACGCCAATCGAGCTATCGCGGCGTCTGGCGGGGTGATGATCCAGGTTGGAAGAACATATGTTAAGGAGGATCTGTGCTGGAGCGTTATTCGGCACAGCGACGGTCGTAAAACGCTGATGCTCGTTCCCGCGGGACCAGATGTGTTCAGTGATCCGAAGGATCGATATATTTGTTATTGGTAATCAGCATGGGGCTGGATGGTAAGCTGTGAGAGGCCGGGATGTATGGTGGATGAATCAATGGAACGGTTGAGCAGTAAAACAACTTTGTTCAAAGAATGGTGCTTGTTGTTACTGCTTTTTCTGCTCTTTGTGTTGTTGTTTAGTTCTTGGCCGATGTTCCATTACAACAATAATTTGATGCAAAGAATCATTGTGATAATTTTTATCCTGCATGTTTCGAACAGACTCTTGTATGCGTTGATTAAAAATGAGACAGCTTCGCCCTTGTTGAAAAACGGCATGCTTATGGTGTGGGCGTTGACCGTAACATTTCTCATCCTCGAGGCGCTTTTTATGTTTGTGCCGCGCAGTCATGGGGTCGGATATTCGCTGGCCGCGAAAAACTGGGTGAGATATTATTGGAAGCCGCTTAATACGCTGGGGTATCGCGATAAAGAAGTTCAGGGCATCCCCGGCAAAAAAAATATTGTCATTGTCGGGGATTCGTTTGTTGCCGGTCAGGGGATTAATAACCCGGAATGCCGGTTTTCTAATCTGTTAGAAAAAAAGCTCGGGGGGCAGTATCGTGTTTACAACCTGGGCCGATGCGGTGCGGATACGCGTGTGGAATACGACGACTTAATGAAGTTTCCTGTTAAGCCGGATATCCTGATCCTGGCCTATTTGGGAAACGACATTGACGCTATTGCGTACAAGAAATACAAGGAATTTTCGGGATTTGCGTTGTACTCGGATCTGTATCCGGCAGCCAAACCGTTTGTGCAGTACTCATATTTAATAAACTATATATATTGGCTTTTCCCGCATGCCGATACAGCGCCGTATTTTAATTTACTCAAGAACGCATATCAGGACGAAGAATTATTTAGCGAGCATATGCAGGATTTGGACGAATTTATCGGGTATAGTTTAAAAGAGGAAATACCCTTTATTGTTTTATTGTTCCCGTTCATGATAGATTACGGACTGAATGAGGCATATATGGAGAAAATTGCTCATTATTTCTCGTCCAGGGGTATTCCCGTGGTGAATGTTGCCGATAGTATCGCCGGCGTGCCGCAAAGAAAACGGATAATCAATTCAAATGACGGCCACCCGAGTGTGTATGTTAATAAATTAGTCGCTGACGCTTTATATGGAATGGTACTGTCATTGGAGCGTACACCTGAAAAGTGACCTTGGATTTGCGAACAGTCAGCTTGAGGTAAAATTGAACGGGGACAAAATGAGAATCGGCGTATTAATTGATCAGCTGCTTCCCGGCGGAGTACAGAAAATTGCGGTTAAGGAGGTGCAGTATCTCAGGGATTTGGGCGTAGATGCTCACCTTCTGGTCATCATGCGGGTGCCAATGCAAGAGAAATATATGGGCATGCTGGAGGGAGTCCCTTGTGAATTCATTTCCGATCGTTATCCGCGCGGGCTGAGGAAGTCGTATAAATTTCCCATTTTTCATTTCTTCTCAACGCTGCACCTGCTGAGCCCTGTCATCGCTCCCGCCTATTTTCGGGAAAAAGAATATGATTTCATCATTAGCCATAATACCACGACGTGTTTGACGGCGCAGGCACTGTGGCGCAAGAAGCGTATTCCGTACGCCGCGTTTGTCTGGGATCCGATGAATTACATTCTTACGAAAGTGTACTCAAAAACGCTGTTGCGGGGACTGTTTCCATTCCTGTCGCCTTTAGTGAAAGCAATCGAAAAATCGTTCCTCAAGGATGCCAGGGTTGTTATCACCGGATCCCACGTCCACAGTGATTTCCTGTTCAGTAAGCATGATATGCAATCGAAGGTTCTCTATCCGGGCTGTGTTGTTGCCGGTCATATCCCGGAGAAGCGGGGTGAGTATATGCTCGCTCTCACACGGTGGGACAATGACAAAAAACCGCTGTTCCTGCTTGATCTCGTAAAAGATAACCCCCATGCGAAACTGCTGATCGTCGGGACATGGACCAAACTCAATGACTTTGAGCTGTTCAAGAAAAGGATCAAGATGCTCGACGTCGCTGATCGGGTGAAGATCGTCGAACAGTTCGGCGACAATACCCTGGCTGATTTCGGCAGGGAAGCCCGCTTCTTTATTCACCCGAACTTTGAGGCTTTTGGTATGGGGGCGCTTGAGCTTGCGGCACACGGCTGCCCCATGATCATCCCGCGGGGATCGGGCGTCGGGGAGATATTCGAGAATACCGTGCACGGTTTCTTCCCCGAAAAGGAGAATTATGGAGAGTTCAAAACGGCGGTTGAAATGCTCCTTAATGATGAACGTATGGCTTACCGCATGGGGGCGACTGCATGGGAACGGGCCAAAGAGTACTCATGGGCAAATCATGCCGGCAACTTGTTGAAACTGATACAAGAGGCGCAAAAATGAACGTATTTATAACGGGAGGGGCAGGTTTCGTCGGAAGTCATCTTGTCGACCGCTTAATTGCGGATCATTGCGTGGTGGTGTTTGACAACATGAGTTCCGGCCGGCGTGAATTTATCGAGAAACATTTTTCGAATAAACGGTTTGCATTCATTAAAGGGGATCTGCTCGATCTTTCGCTTCTCAAAAGATCGATGAAGGGGGCCGATGTTGTGTTCCATATGGCGGCGAATCCGGACATCCGGTACGGGATCGCGCACACCGATATTGATCTCAAGCAGGGCGCGATAGTTACGTATAATGTTCTCGAAGCGATGCGCGTGAACGACGTCAGGAAGATCGTGTTTTCTTCTAGTTCAGTGGTGTACGGCGAGCCGACCGTTTTCCCGACACCGGAAGAGTATGGGCCGCTGCTCCCGATCTCTTTGTACGGCGCTAGTAAACTGGCTTCTGAAGGCCTGATCTCGTCGTTTTGCCACACCTTCGAGATGCAGTCGTGGATCTTCCGATTTGCTAACATCATTGGAAAACGTCAGACGCACGGGGCCCTTGTTGATTTTATCCACAAACTGAATACGAATAATAATGTTCTCCATGTGCTGGGGGACGGCACCCAGAAAAAATCGTATCTGCACATAGATGATTGCGTCGACGGTATACTCTTCGGGTTCAAGCATGCCCGCCAAGAGATCAACGTGTTCAATTTAAGCGCCCGCGATCAGATAACCGTTAAAAGGATCGTTGAGATATTCTCGCAGGAATGCCTTTCGTTAAAAGACATGCGTTTTAAAATTGAATTTGAGAAAAAACGCCGTGGGTGGCAGGGTGACGTTATGGAGATGATGCTTGATCCGCAACGGATAAATCGTCTCGGGTGGCGCGCCTCGTGCACATCTGCCGAGGCGGTGCTCAAAGCGATCCATGACCTGTTGGGAGGTTTGCGGTGCAGGTAGTTGTTCTTGCCGGAGGTAAAGGGACCCGGCTTTTTCCGATGACGAGAGACATCCCGAAGCCGATGGTGTCGATCAAGGGGAAGCCGTTCCTTGAGTATCAGCTTAGATTGTTGCGCAAACAGGGATATGCCGATGTTCTTCTATGTGTTGGATATTTGGCTAGACAGATAAAAGAGTATTTCGGTGACGGGGCTTCTTTTGGCCTGCGAATCGCCTATGCCGAAGAACAGGAGCTGCGTGGAACGGGTGGCGCCCTGCGGCAGGCATATGACGCGCTCGCAGACCGATTTCTTTTGTTGAACGGGGACACATATCTGGACGTGCCGTATCGGCAGGTGATCGCCTGCCATGAAAAAGAGCATGCTGAAGGAACGGTGGTCGTATATAATAATCTACTTAAGCTTGCAGACAATAACATTGAACGGGACGGCGATGGCCGTATCATGCGCTACGGCTGCAGTCTCCGGGCGAACTGCGTGGACGCGGGAGTGTATGTCATCGAGAAAAAGACGGTCAGTGTGATCGAGCTCGGCAGGGAGATTTCCCTAAGGGAAGGTATCTTTGAGTCTTTGATCAGGAAACGGACTCTTGTCGGACACCTTACCGGCTGCCGTTATTACGATATCGGGACGTTTGAGCGCATAAAGGTTTTTCAGGAAGAGGTTGCCGTATGATCATCTCGAGAACGCCGCTGCGCATCAGCTTTGCGGGCGGCGGCACCGATTTCAAAGAATATTACCGAAGAAACGGCGGCGCTGTTGTCAGCACTGCCATCAATAAGTATATCTATATTACGGTGAATAAGAAATTTGACGATCGCATCAGGGTCAGTTACGCGAAAACGGAGATCGTCGACAAGGTTGGGGACATCCATCATGACCTGGTGCGGGAATGTCTCAGATTTCTCAAGATAAAGGGAGGTGTGGAGATAACATCGATCGCGGACATCCCTTCGGAGGGGACCGGTCTGGGGTCGTCGAGCGTATTTACCGTGGGGCTCCTAAACGCTTTATATGCGTTGCGGGGTGAACATTGTTCGGCGAAGAAACTCGCCGAGAATGCATGCAAGATCGAGATCGATATTGTCGGAGAACCGATAGGGAAGCAGGATCAGTACATCGCTGCGTATGGCGGACTGCGATTCTTTGAGTTCCGGCCGGACGGAGATGTGTTTGCCGATCCGATCGTTTGTTCCCGCGCCTGCAGGGATGCATTGAGCGATAATCTGATCATGTTCTACCTGAACATAACGCGCCGGGCGGGCTCCATTTTGCAGGCGCAGCGCGACAATATCAAGGACCGGCTGGAGTTTCTCCACCGGCTGCAGGAACTTGCCCTCAGAATGCGTGCCGCACTCATCGACAACTCGCTGAACGATTTCGGGAATCTGTTGCATGAAGGATGGCTGTGTAAGAAGGGGCTGGCTGATGGTATAACAAATTCCCTCATCGATGGATACTATGAAAAAGGGATACGGGCGGGCGCGCTGGGAGGCAAGGTCCTCGGCGCCGGCGGCGGCGGATTCATCATCTTTTATTGTCCCAAGAGCAAGCAGGGGAATGTGCGCCGGGCGCTAAAAGACTTGAAAGAAACAACGTTCTCATTTGAACCCCAAGGGAGCAAGATAATCTATGTGGAAGAATAAAGACAACGTCGCTCTGTTCTCGAAAACCTATTTTGCGGAATTGGTCGAGGCATTCGCCAAGATACCGGAAAAGGATATTGAAAAGGCAACACAATTGCTGCTCTGCTGTTACCACGGCGGCAAGCAGATGTTCCTGATTGGAAACGGCGGCAGCGCGGCGACCGCGTCGCATTTTGCGAACGATCTGTCGAAGGGAACGCGGTGCGAAGGGAGGAAACGCTTTAAGGCCTTTTCCTTGACTGATAACATCCCGCTGGTGACCGCCTGGGCGAACGACCACAGTTTTGAAGAGATATTCGTTGAACAGCTAACAAATCTCCTGCATCCGGGAGATTTGCTGGTCGCCATATCCGGTTCCGGGAACTCGAGAAATATCCTTAAGGCGGTCGAATATGTCAACGCGCACCAAGGGCACACGTTCGGGCTCATAGGCTTTCAAGGCGGCAAACTGAAAGACCTGGTGCACGAGAGCATTATCGTGCCTTCCCACCGGCAGGAGATCATCGAGGATATCCACCTGATACTTGAGCATATCATCTGCAAATATATATCATTCGAAATAGCAGAAAAAAAATGAATTCGAAATCGATCTTAATGATCTGCCCTTTTGCGAGCCCGAACATCGGCGGGGTTGAAGCCCATCTCGACAAGCTCATCGGGAAACTGCTTGCTCTCGGCCACCGGGTATATCTGATTGCGTATCAGCCGCTGACGACAAAGACACGGGGCGCTGCATACGAGAAGAACGGCAATCTTGAGATCCACCGGGTGCAGTGGTTCGGTTATAATCTCTTTCACAAGCTGGAGCAGTATTATGTTGCCCAATTCCTGTATCTATTCCCCGGGCTGTTCATTAAGAGCCTTATTTTTTACGTGCAGCATCACCGCGAGTTGGATGTGATCCACGCGCATGGCCTGACCGGGGCGCTGATCGCCAAGATACTGAAGAAAATCCATGGCAAGCGCGCCGTTATCAGCACCCACGCCGTGTACAATCTGGAAACGCGGCGATTTCTAGCACTGCTGGTCAAGTACATCCTCAAGGATTTTGACAAGGTGCTGGCTGTCGGAGAGATGTCCAAACGGGAACTGATCTACATTGGTATACAGCCGGACCGCATAGCCATACATCCGAACTGGATCAATCTGAAGAAGTTCAGGCCGGAAGATAAGATCACTTGCAGGAATAAATTGCAGATCGATAGCGGTCGGTTCACCGTTATTTATCTGGGGAGGTTGATCGAGCAAAAAGGGGTGCGGGTGCTGCTCGAAACGGCGGGGGAGATGGACCATGAGATCAATTTTGTGTTTGCCGGCGACGGCCCGTTGTCCGAGGATATACGGGCGGCAGCCAAGGAACGTAAGAATGTGCTCTTTTTAGGAAAGCTGGATAAGGCTGGCCTGGTCAGTTTTTACAATGCAGGTGACCTGTTCGTGCTTCCCTCGCAGTACAACGAGGGGTTTGCAACGGTCATTCTTGAATCTCTGGCGTGCGGTGTGCCTGTCCTGGCAACGAATAAGGGTTGTGTCCCATGGTATGTCGATAAAACGGTCGGAGACCTGATCGATCCTTCGAAAGAGAATCTCAAGGCAAAAATCGATTATTATCATAAAAATCGTGCGGCGCTGGATGCAAAAGCCCGCGTATGCCGGGGGTATGCCGAAAGATGTTTCAGCGAGAGTAATTTTGAAGTTATACTGAGAAGTTACGATGAATGAAATGGCGAAAAACAAACTGGATCGTATCCTTTCGAAAGCAGGCGATGTGTCGTTTCGCCGTAGGGTGATCAGGGTGTTTGATTATCTGGATATCCAATCGGGCGACGTTGTGCTCGATTGTGGATGCGGCGAGGGTTTCTATACGATGACAGTCAAAGAGCTGTACGGTGACACATGCACCGTTGTTTCTCTCGATATCGACGTCGATCTTATCAAGAAAGCACAAGAATGGCTCGGGGACGGCCGAAACGGAGGTTTTGTTGCTGCAAGCATGCTCAGGATCCCTTTTCGCGAAAAAACATTCACCAAGATCATCTTCAGCGAGGTGCTGGAACATGTAGCCGATGACCGTGCTGCGCTGGCGGAATTAAAGCGCGTACTCGCCGATAAAGGCGTTATTGCGCTTACCGTTCCGAACCATAATTATCCTTTGTTATGGGATCCGCTGAACAAAGTGCGCGAATGGCTGGGGTGGGGGCATTTCAGCAAAGATAACGGTTTCTGGGGCGGGTTATGGGCCATGCATCTGCGGCTCTACTATGAGCGCGACCTGGAAGCTGTTGTCGCCGCAAGCGGGTTCTCAATCCTTAAAAGAAATTTCATAACCCATTACAGCCTGCCGTTTAATCATATGATCCTTTACGTCGGTAAAAGGATCGGCGGGGTCATCTCGCTTCCGATGTCGCTGGCGAAGGCGATGGAGAAATTCGAATGGCAACAAGAACAGAGAGGGTTCGCGCAGCGATGCATCGGCGGGGTGATGGGTGTTATTGATTTCATTGATAGGTTCAATGATGCGGTGGAAGACAGGTCCGATATAAGCACCGTGTGCATAGGAATGAAACTGTCCAAGCAGGATCCGGGCACCTAACAAAAGGCCATTTGTCCATGAACCAGACACAGGATATTTATATTTTAGGCATCAATGAGTCTCATAACGCGACGGCATGCCTGCTCAAGAACGGGCATATCGTCGGTTGTTTGAGCGAAGAGAGATTGTGCCGCAAGAAGAACGTGTACGGGTTCCCTTCTCTATCGATTCAGTATCTGCTAAAGGAAAACAATATCACCCCGGCGGATATTGCCCGGGTGATCCTTTCTTTTGAGAATCCCATATTGCTTTTCCATAACATCGAATATATCTCGGACAAGAGGATCCCGCATATTCTGCCCTTTCTGAAGAACATCATCGATGCGGTTGCGTATCATGTTCCGGCAACCTATAAGCTGTATACATATGCGTATGATAATGTGTACAAGAGATTGTTCTGGGATGGATTGCGCAGGAAGCAAGATCTCTTTATTGAAAAAGAGCTGGCCATCGCCCCTCAAAAGATAGCGAGGGTCAATCACCACATGTGTCATGCATACGCGGTGTATTACAGCTACTGCGACAGACAGGATCAGCATGATCTGATCGTTACCTTGGACGGGATCGGAGACGATTCGTGCGGTGCGGTGATGCAGGTAAGCGGAGCGCATTTGAAGACTCTTGCGCAAACATCCAACACTAATTCCCCCGGTATGCTGTATGCGTTTGTGACCGATTATATGGGGATGAAGATTGGGGAGCATGAATATAAGGTCATGGGGCTGTCACCCTATTCTTCGCACTACGAGGTTGAAAAGGTATATAAGCGGATACGGGATATTTTTACGTTAGGCGATGATCTGGTCTTCCGGTCAAAAGTGCCGGACGTCTTGCTGGGGCGGTATCTGAGGAACAAGCTGTACAAATGCCGTTTTGACGGGATAGCGGGAGCTGTCCAGAAATATATCGAAGAGTTGTTGTGTCAGTACGTCGCAAAGGCCGTGCAGAAGACCGGCGCCAGGCGGATCTTCTGCGGCGGAGGCGTCTTCATGAACGTGAAAGCGAACAAGCTCATTCTTGAGCAGACGGGGACCGACGCGGCGTACTTCATGCCGAGTGCTGGCGACGAATCCACTGCCATAGGCGCGGCGTACCAGGGATACCTTGATCATTGCGCGCACAACGGGCTTGACGGGAGAAGGATTGCTCCGCTCAAAGACCTGTATTTGGGCGTGCAGTATACGAACGATGACGTCAGAACATTCATACGGAATAATAAACTGGAGGATTCGTTCTACATATACGAAGAGAAGGATGTCGAGAAAAGGATCGCCGAGCTGTTGGCGAGATATATTGTTGTTGCGCGGCTGCGTGGGAAAATGGAATGGGGTGCGCGCGCTCTCGGAAATCGTTCAATCCTTGCAAATCCATCGAATTATGCGGTGGTCAGGATCCTCAATGATCAGATTAAAAGTAGGGATTTCTGGATGCCGTTCGCGGGGACCGTGCTGGCCGAGCGGTTCAACGATTATCTGCTTCCGACGAAACGCACCGATAATTCAAATATGATGGTCGCGTATGACACGACGGCACGCGCCCAGAAAGAACTGATCGCGGCGATCCATCCGTATGATTATACGATGCGGGCCCAGGTGCTCACGAAGGAGTACAATCCCCGGTACCATGCGCTGATCTCCGAGTTTCAGCGTTTAACGAGCATCGGTGGGATCGTGAACACATCGTTCAATCTGCACGGAGAGCCGATGGTATGTTCTCCCGATGACGCACTGCATTCCCTGCGCGAATCCGGGCTGGAAGTGGTAGCCATAGAAGATTTTGTCATATCCAAGAAAAATTTAAACGCGTAACGAACTGATGAAGATTCTGCTGATCGCGAATTCGATTGTCGGAGAAGAGCCCGGCTTTACCGGCGGCGAATCCCGATTCATTGAGATTGCCAAGAACTGGCAGGCGCAGGGGCATGAGATACATCTCATGAGCTCCTCCAGCGGCAAGAAACTATGCGAGCGGGTCGGCCTTCCCGTTATTCTGCATGAGTCGTCGGCGGACACGATCACCTCCCGATGGGCGTTTATCTTGAGAACCCTCAAGATGCCGTTCGTTTTGTGCAAACTGCTGGGAGATTTTACCGAGGGGATCGTATATAGCACCAACGAGCAGCTATACGATGTCCTCCCCGCTCTGTATGTGAAGTTGAGATGCGGCCGGTGCGTTACATGGGCGACGGTCGTGCATTGGCTGCCGCCGCTGTTGTTTTGGAGGCGAAAATCGTCGAAATTGCTGAATTCCCTGCTGTTTCTCATCAGTGAGAGGATGAGCGTGTATCTTGCCGGATATTTCGGAGATCGCCTGTTGGCGGTGTCAGCGTCAACGAAGGAGCAGCTGCTGGCGACCTATGTCCCCAAAAGGAAGATATTCACGGTTGAATGCGGGGTGAATTACGACCAGGTGCAGTCCCTGGTGTCCCGCTACAATCAGGAGTACGATGCGATATTCATTAAAAGGCTCCAGGCGGTCAAAGGGGTCTTTGATCTGATTGACATATGGAAAGAAATCATCCGCGTCCGGCCGAATGCGCGGCTGCTGGTGGTTGGCGAGGGGATCGACTCCGACGAAATGAAGAGGAGGATTCGTGATAACGGATTAGACCGCAACATACTTCTCACCGGCACCATTTACGATGTAAAAAAGAAATACGAAATGCTATCGCGGTCG